>Ga0256845_1000117_pt1 | contig 70523 bp, 63 predicted proteins | sample RiftiametaG_FD_189101 | JGI IMG/M metagenome (GOLD analysis project Ga0256845, IMG submission 189101) | Tube worm associated microbial communities from hydrothermal vent at the East Pacific Rise, Pacific Ocean - Riftia | ecosystem: Host-associated > Annelida > Integument > Unclassified ...
TTCATTTTTTGCCTTACTTATATCAAGGGCAAGAAGTGTTGCTTCATGATGTTTATTATTATTTTTTTCCGAATACCATTCACCTTTCCCCCATTTTTTTATCACTTCCTCTACAACTTTTTGAACCGAGATAACGGAATTCAATTTCGGTCCGAAATTCCATGCACCTGAAAATTTAACCGGATCGGTTGCCATATTTGCCGCCAGCAGAAGATAGCCTCCGAGAGGTTCAAGGACATGCTGCCACGGTCTTGTTGCTTTAGGATTTCTTATTAATATTTTTTCCCCCTTTTCCAGAGAACGAATGCAGTCTGGAATTATCCTGTCTTTTGCCCAGTCTCCGCCGCCTATCACATTTCCCGCTCTTACCGAAGAGAGGGCTTTACCGTGATCCGGATAGTTGTCCGGATTAAAAAAAGATCTACGATAAGAGGCGGTTATCAATTCGCTGCACCCTTTGCTTGCACTATACGGATCATATCCTCCCATTCTGTCATCTTCTCTGTAACCTCTGTCGGTCTCCAGATTTTCATAACATTTATCACTTGTCACATTGATTATTGTTTTTACCGACTCAGTATTCCTGCAGCACTCGAAAACATTGACAGTTCCGCCGACATTAATATCAAAAGTATCTTTGGGTATCCGATAACTTGTCCTGACAATCGGCTGGGCAGCAAGATGAAAAACAAATTCAGGTTTGTATTCTTTAAAAACTTTTAATACATTATCAAAATCTCTTACATCACCTCTGATGTCGATCATTTTTTTTGACAACCCGCTCCTGACAAAATTATCATTTTCTGTATATGGATCCAGTGCATAACCGATGACTTCCGCTCCAAGTTCAAGCAGCCAGATGGAGAGCCAGGATCCTTTAAATCCGGTATGACCTGTAATAAGGACTTTTTTCCCTTTGAACTCTTTCTCTAAAATATTTTTCATTTTTTTGTTTATATTTCAATTATTAGATCTTCTTCTCCAAATCGGCTGAATATGTTTATTAGATAAATCTATGTTAATTTCTTTATTCTTTAAGCAATCACCACATACATTAATATCAAATCCATAGCTTTCAAACAAAGAATCACTTTTATATTTTTTATTACAAAAATAACATATTTTAAATTCAGAAACTTCAACCGGAGGATTAATTAGATATTTGTTATGAAACATTGTTTTTGAATTTTTCAGATAAAAATGACTGTTTTTATTATTTTTACAATTACTACAAATTGGAACTGTATAATTTTTAAGAGAGTCTTTTGTTGCATTCAACTCTCCACAAATAAAACAATGCATTTTTTCCCCTAATTTTACTGCTATTGTTATCGATTGAGCACCAAAAGTGTTAATGAAAGTGTTTTCAAATTTATTTGAAAACCAATAAGCAAATGATCCTTTTTTTAAATTCTCACCTTTGTATCTTCCTAATTCACAGAAAGTATACAATAAATCCGCACCACTATAAATCAAAACATATAAACCAACATCCGAGATTAATTTTTTTAATTTTCTTGGCCGATATTCATACTGAAAAAAGTTTTCCTTTTCTATTTTTCTACCAATGATTTTTTTTACTATTTGTTTTATTTTTTGCTTTGCTCTCCTAAATGCAACAAACCATGAAACCGAAGGTGTTGAAATAATTGCAATACCACCCGGTCTTAAAACACGAAAAGCTTCACTCAGAGGTATTTTTGGTCCTTCTATGAAATGCTCAATAACACCAAAAGACAAATATCCACTAAGACTATTATCTTCGAATGGCAAATCGCAAACATTGCCTTTGGAAATTGTTGAGTTGAAATTATTTTCTTCACTCCATTTATTAAGAAATTTTACAGTTGCATCTGAAAAATCCAATCCTATAATATCAATCCCAAATTTACTTAAATAAAATACATATCTGCCTAAACCACATCCGGCTTCTAAAACTTTTCCATTTCTTGGGGCATATTTTAAAATCCACGGTCTTAAACCATAAAAATCCCACATTCTAATCTCAGACTCAGGTGTTAATCTATTCCACTCTTCTGTCCATATGTTATTGTTTTGACCTTTATCCATAATTTTAGTCGTTAGATAATCTTATTCTTTATAAATAAATCAGTCACCAGACTTTCCAGAAAGCTCTATCTTCTTTCCACAGTTTATTTAAATAATTAACATCCCTGACCGTATCGGCACACTGCCAGAATCCGTTATGTTTATAGGTCATCACTTCACCATCTTTGGTAAGTTCTTCCAAAGGTCCGAATTCAAAATCACAATCTTCATCGGGTGTTAAATATTCCATCATCTTTTTATTAAAAACCATAAAACCGCCTGAGATCAATCCTTTGCTTGTTTGAGATTTTTCTTCAAAGGAAATTACTTTGTTATTTTCTTCTATTATCTCACCAAACAGCGAAGGAGGCCTTACTCCGGAGACAGTTACAATTTTTCCATGACTTTTATGAAAATCGACCAATTTTTTTATATCAATATTTGCAACTCCGTCTCCATATGTCAGCATATTTATTTCATCATCCAGATATTTCTCTATTCTTTTAATTCTTCCGCCTTTTAATGTATTCAATCCGGTATCAACCAATGTAACTTTCCAATCCTCCTTATGACCGTTATGATATTTTATATCACCGGAATTAAGATCAATTGTAAAATCATTTGAATAATTATTATAGTTGTAAAAGTAATCTTTGATTATATTTCCCTTGTAACCCAAACATATAACAAATTCATTGAATCCGAAAGAAGAATAAATCTTCATAACATGCCACAATATCGGTTTTCCTCCGATCTCTACCATCGGTTTCGGGATAAGGTCGCTTACCTGCCCCAACCTTGACCCGAACCCCCCTGCAAGAATAATTATTTTCATGTCATACCACCCTTGATTTTTTTAATTCCATTACTAATTAATAAATTTTTAATTTGCTTTGTATTCTTAAAAAATGAATTATCTACACCCGATCTATACTGTATCATTTTAAGAGTTCTCAGATATCTTTCTTTATTTACAACAAGTGTTTGGTAGATTTGAGAGAACCATATCCCCAGAATAAGAATAATGACACCGGCTTTAAAAAAAAGAATCATTTTATTATCCATTAATTCCTTTAAGTTAAATTTTATCAATGACCATGATAAAAGGGGAATCAAAAAACAGACTAAAACCGGCATCCTGTATCGCTCCTGATATTGACCGTAAAAAACCGAAGCGACAATATAGTATAGAAGCAAAAATCCCATAAATAATAATTCAGGTCTTGCAAGTCTTTCTTTAAGTAAATCGGGATTAATTGTAATGACAAAAAGCAATACCATTAAAGAGAATGGTAATACAAGGGCAATAGCTGTGATTTTTTTATGCCCTTGCAAAATTCCTGTAACTAAAACTTTATAACTGTTCGATTCGGGGACTACTCCGAAAAACCGGAAAAACTTATAAAATTGTAAATTTATCCATTTAAAAGGATGGTTTTTTATGAATTTTCTAACTTCCTCACTTTGGAAATTATTCTTGTCAATCCGAGAAGGAGCATTAATATTATGTTTTTTGCAATATTCAAAAAATGCTTTGTTGTACCTTTCTTCATTCTCTTTATAAATAAAAGCACCGTCACCACCATCTCCTCCGTAATCAGTATGTCCGAAAAATACAAAATTATTATTTCCGACATGTCCTTTTTTGTAAGGAAGAATATGATAATACCCCAAAATTCTTGTTGAAAAAGTTAATAGTACTCCCAGAAGTAAAAACCCTATCAGAGTTTTTTTATCCCTGAAATTGATCAACCCGATAATTAAAAGCAATACCCACAAATATTTTAATTCACCTTTAAAATAAAAACTGATATTTATTAGAAATAATAGTGCGATAATAATCAAAACTTTCCTGTATCTTGAAGCATTAAAATAGTGAATCAACAGTAAAATAATAAGACTTAATAAAAACATCATAATAATAGGAGTATAAAAGATAGAACTGAAAACCATAAACTCAAGATAAATAGTGTGTAAAAATACAGACAGCAGTCCCACAAGTTTGTTCTTGGTTAATTTTAAACAGATAAGATAAACAATGTATGATGTCAGAGTTCCCAACAGACAGTTGAATATGAAATAGTAATCAAGGCTGCCGAGAATATATTTGAAAAAATAACCGATATAGGAATTAAAAAATAAAAAATTACCGTTAATCAGAGATATTGTTCCATGATCATTGATTATTTCAATTCCTTTTAGATAGGATTTATAGTCACTAAAATAAATAAGGTTTGTATTAAAGTATATTAATAATCTAATAATGAAGTTAAGTCCCAACAGTATTAATAATACCAATTTGGATCTTTTTTCAATATAATTCTTATACTTTTGTATTATAATCATATTTGGTTTGAATTTGTCATAATAAATTTTTTGATTTTTTCAACCACAAATTCTATCTCTTCTTTTTTTATATTATAGAAAAGCGGAAGTCTTAAAATAGTATCTGAGATTTTTTCAGTTACAGGCAGATTTACCGAATTATATTTTCCTTGCCAATATGGAGCTTCGTGTAACGGAACATAATGAAAAACCGCAAGGATCCCGTTATCTCCGAGATATTCTATTAATTTTTTTCTTTGCTCGGAACTATCCAGTATAATATAGAATAAATGAGCATTGTGGGTGCATTTCTCCGGAATGATCGGCAATTTATCTCTATTAATAAACTCCGAGAGCAATTCATAATAATAATTCCAACTTACCATTCTGTTTTGATTCACTTTTTCAATATTCTCCAATTGAGAATATAAAAAAGCAGCCTGGAGTTCCGACATCAAATAGCTTGAGCCGTTATCCACCCATGTATATTTAGTTACCTTTCCCTGCTCAAAATAGATCCGATTCGTCCCCTTATCTCTGATGATCTGAGCTCTTTCTACCATCGCAGGATTGTTTATCAGTAATGCTCCTCCTTCTCCACATTGAATATTTTTAGTCTCATGAAAACTTAAAGTAGCAAGGTCTCCGAATCGACCGAGTTTTTTACTTTTGTAAGTGCTCCCGATTGCCTGTGCAGCATCCTCCACCAGAAGTAATTTATGGTCTTTGCAAATCTCTGAGATCTTGTCCATCTTACAGGCAACGCCTCCATAATGAACCACTACAATTGCCCTTGTTCTTGATGTAATTAGTGCTTTAATCTTGGTTTCATCAATATTCTTCGTATCCTTTCTTATATCACACCAAATGATATTAGCACCTCTCGAATCAAATGCACTTGCAGAAGTAACAAATGTATAGGATGGCATAATCACTTCATCTCCGGGTTTCAAATCGCACAATAGGGCAGCCATCTCAAGAGCATCGGTACATGACGGGGTCATTATTGCTTTTTTACAATTTGTATCTTTTTCTAAAAATTCGGAACACAATCCGGTAAAAGGACCCCCACCGGAAAATTTGTCATATTCAAAAACCCTATTTAAATTATTCTCTTCATTACCGAGAATTAACGGTTTATTAAAAGGTATCTTCATTTTTTTCCATTTTATTTGTACCTATTATTTTCGCGGGATTTCCTGCAGCAATTTCATTATCATCAATATTTTTTGTTACAACGCTTCCCATTCCTATTATTGAATATTTTCCGATAATCAAATCTTCCCGGATTGATGAATTTAATCCAATGTGAACACCTTCCCCGACCTTAACCCTTGCTCCAACTACCGAATGAGCAGTTAGCATACTAAAATCCCCAATAACCGAATCATGTGCGATATAGCTATGAGGATAAAGGTTGACAAAATTTCCAATCTCAGGTGCAAATGAAGTCGAAGCGTAAGGCAAAGCGATCACACCGTAACCCAATTTGGTTGACGGGCTGATATAAGCAAGAGGATGAATCCCGGTAGCATTTGCCTCAAGCGGGATATTTAATGCTTTAAACTTTTGTATCCTTTCATATTTATTTTTGGTAGTACAGTGCAGTGTATAGCTTATATAATATCCTTTATTCACATAATCCTTAATTTCATCCGTCGATCCGACAACTTTGTATTTCCCCAGATATTCTCCTTTTTTCTTAATATCTGTTAAAAAACCTTCTATTATCCATTCATCGGAAATCTCATTAATATCCTCAAACAAAGAAGCAGTAATCATTCCACTTCCATAACCTCCTGTTATGAGTAGTCTCTTTTTCATTGTTCGGTTTCCTGATTAACCTTTTTTATTTTGGATATTAAGATCCTTATTTTCCCACCCGGATCTGCAGGGATAGAATCGGTGAAAATGACCTCATACCTCAAGGAATCGGATATTTCGGATATTAATTCTTTTATCAAATCTTTTTTAAATATATTTCTATCAACTCCATTTTCAAGGACAACAAATACCTCAATAAGGTCAATCTCCTCCTGAACAAATTTGAACTGTTTGACCATTGAACGTTTTTCCATAACCTCATAAAAAGGGTGAAAAGGAATATTTGTCCCATCAGGAAGTTTGACCCAATCATCATCCCTTCCGGTAATTTTTGTGATCACACCAAGTCCATTATGATCTTCCATTTCAATCCGGTCATTTAATTTATAACGGATCAAAGGGAAAGAGAAAATATTAAAATCCGTAATTATACATTTTCCCTGCTCACTATTAATGTTCCCATCATTATCCTCAAGTTCGATGAGGTTGGTATCGTGATTGAAAAAAAAGAAATTCTCATTTGTAAGCTGAAATGCAAGATTGTTAAATTCCACAGCTCCGTAGACTTCAAACAGACGATCTCTCCCGAAAACACTTTCAATTATCTCTTTTGAGTGAGGATCCAGTATCTCCCCGCTACTATTGATCAATCTGGGTTTGTTTATTTTAATATGATTTTCCCTGATATAATGAGCCATCTGGATCAATTGAGATTTATTTGCATATAAAAGATCTGCTTTACTCCAGATAAAACCGTTGACCATTTTTTCAACCGGTTCGGTATAAGTAACAGATTGACGTCTTAGGAATCCGAATTTCTGGATAATTGAATCTGATCCGGTTATTCTATGAGGTGATGGTAAACCAAAAGTCATATCTCTTAATTTGTATCCATTTAAAAAAAGTGCCCGGAGATATTTAGCGAGCATATATGCTCTCTCATCCCAAGTTCGATATATCTCTAACGGTTCTCCGGTGCTTCCGCTTGTGCTGTCAATATAATAATTCTTATAACGATAAGGATGCTTTTTGATTTCATGTTCAACAAAGGTTTTATATCCTTCTTTGCTCATAACAGGGATTTTTTGAATCTCAGAAATATGCTTGAAATTAACAGGGTTAAATCCGACTTTATTAAATTTCTCTTTATAATAATCAAAATTACTATATGAAAAAACCAGAAGCTTTTTTAATTTTTCAAATTGAGTTACTTTAATTTTATTCTCATCAAAGGGATAATTTTTTAAAAGGATTCTTAATTTAAAAAAAATATTAAGATTAAGCAGATGTTTAGAGATCATTTTACAAAACCCTTTATTGTTAACCGCATCATTTTCATATCCGGAAAGACAGGTAATTTGACAAAACTTCTGACTGAAATAAAGACCAAAGCATAAGTTAAAAAATTTGAGAGAAAAAATGAAATTGCAATCCCTTTTGCCCCGATTACCGATATTAAGAAAAAATTAGCAAGAATATTACTTAAAGCACTTACAATGGTAATAATTGAAAGAAACTTTTGCTTTCCATAATGGATAAAAAAAGGCATATACATACTATACAGTGCCCATAAAGCAAAACCGAAAGCTAACCATGGGATAAAAACCTTTGCAGGCATAAACGCTTCCGTAGTCATTATTCTTATGATTGAACCTGAAATCAAGCTAAAGACAATACTTGCGAAAAAAATCAAACAGGTGAATAAAAACAAATTACTCCGAAGTGCTAAAAAAGTGTTTTGGTTTTTATTTGCCAATTTTTTATAAATATATGGCATCCAGATGTTTATAAAAGGCATTGAAATAAAAAGAATAATAGTTGATATATTTAAAGCAATCCCGTATAAACCGGCTTCGGTTTTTCCAAAGAATGAATCTATAAATAATACTCCGCTTTTTCTCATTACCATAATTGATATAGTGGAAGAAAGAAGCGGTAGTGAAAGATTTAAAATTTTTTTTAGAATATTTATATCAATTGAGAATTTTATAGAGTCTTTTTTAATAAAATATATAATTGAAAATATGCCGAATATAAGATATGAAAAAATGATAGAATAAACCCTCCCTTTCCAATTCCATAATAATAAAACCACAAGTATTAAAGAAAATGAAATATTTAAAATCATTTCGGAAAATGTGAACAAAGCATAATTTCCGACTTGCTTCCTGATCTTTAAAGTCTCCTTCAGGAACTCAAAGCTGATAAAGAAAAAGGAGATAAACGGAATAATAATAAATAGTTTGGGAGGAATGAAAGTGATATTACAAAACAAATTGACAATTAAAACAACAAGAAATGCAAATATGGTTACAATAGAAAGGAAGAAATAAAGATTACCCATCATTTTCTTCATAAAAATTTTATCCATAGTAAAATAGTTTTTAGCAATATTGGCTGTCATTCCCCCGCCAATAATAGCATTGGATAATACAAGGATTGCTGAAAAATTATTAATGTATCCGAAATCTTTTGGCAGAAGAAATATTGTTAATATTGGAAGCATTAAAAAGGGAATTGCCTGATTAATTGAAGTAGAGAACATATATATCCCTATATTTTTCAAAGTTATATTTTTAGCAACAAATGACATATTACTCAGTCCCTCTTTTTTTTGGGGAAAGTCAGTCCGAAATGTTTTACGGTATGTTCCACTAGAGAGTTGATACAAATTTTATCATTAATATTTAACACAGACTTCAACCCTCTTCTAAAGTAAGCATTAAAAGAGTTATTCTCCACTGCTTTCAGATAAATCATTAACTCCTTCTCACTATATTTAAAGTTTTTTATAAAATCGGTAATTTTATTCAGATCATCTTCATCTTTTATTCTTAAAACTCCATGTGTAAAGTGTTCATACCATGCAGGTCCAAAGCAGATGACAGGTTTTTTTCTGATCATACTCTCCCATCCCATTGTCCCTGCTATTGTTATTACTGCTTTTGATTTGTCAATTATTTTAAAAGGATCTGTGTCTTCAGCAATAAAAAAAACCTTCGGGAATTTCAGTGCATCGCGGTAAAAGCGAAGCATTCTTCCGGTATTGCCTTCTGCAATGGGATTAAACTGCTTTGGATTTTCCTTTATATAGATATTCCAATCATCAGGTAAATGTTTCGATAACAACTCCAAAACATATAGCTGATCACTGAAAATACCTGCTTTTGGAGTGGTAGTCGCTTCCGGTTGATAATGAAGAGCATAGATAACATAATCTGAATTTAAATCGGGATTAACGGATATTTTTAAATATTCCCGCTTTAAAGATTTTAAGATCATTATTCTTTTATAAATTTTAAATATATAACTTATCAGGTTCAATCTTATTCTGCTTTCTTCTACCCTTTTTTTTTTCTCTTTCGTATAACTCGGGACACCTTTCCACAGCCAACCGGTTTTCCCGAACCATATTGATCTTTTTACATTTAATTCATAAAAAAATTTTCTTCCGGTCATTATTAATGACGGGGATTTTCCATAAAAACGGTTATATTCTTTGAAATTTTCCGGCTTTGCATCCGCATAGCTCTTATTGATCTTTTCAATATAGACCTTTATATCCTCTGCAATCGCATCGATCTTATCGTTACGATCAAATGTTTCATATTCTTTTTTTATCTTTTGAGAAGTTTTAAAAATGTCAGACACTCCGACAATTCGCCCTGCATTGTTAAATGGAGTAGAAATGAAACTGATGATCTTTATCCCTTTTTCCTTACATATAAGATACAAAGGATAATCAAACGATCGATGTGGAACAGTGGGGCTTATAAGATAATCAATTTTAAAAAGATCAATAACAACAGACCAATATCTTAAAAATTTCCTGAAAAGCATCCGTCTCTCAGCATAACAAAAACTTTCCCAATCCATATCCATTCTATCCATTATACTTAATCCGGAGAGTTCAAATGGAGCTAATTTTTTATACAACTCTAATCCGACACTCTTCTTTTGTGCCAGAGTTTCGATTTTTTCAGGGAATACACCTTTCCATGCATTAAAATAGTCATGATAAACAATTCCGGGAAACTTTTCAGGAATTAATTCCTTTGAATTGTCATCATCATAACCGATCCAATAAACAGGATCAATTCCGTGTTCATTTTTCAGTACATTCGCTACATCCAACCATGGATCAGCAAAAGCACAATTATAAAGTGCATTCATTTTTTGATCTTAATTTATTTGAATATTTTTCTGATTGAATATTGTTTCTCTTTTGATATTTCGCCTAAGATCCGACCGAGATATTCTCCGAATATAAAAAATATCATAAAAGACAAAGAAGAAAAGAATGAGATCAGAACAACAGTTGAAGTCCAACCGGTTCGAGTTGTTCCTACTATTAATTTCCTTATTAGAACAAAAAGACCGATCGTAAAAGATAACAGAGAGACAACTAACCCTGAAAAACTTATCATTTTCAAAGGGAATGTGGAATAATTTATCAATAGATTAAAAGATAGTTTTAATAATTTCCCGAAAGAATAATTTGACCTGCCATACTGCCTTCTGTTATGAGCAGTATTGACATTTGTCAGAAATTTTGTAGTCGAGAGGATCATTCCTGAAATATATGGATATGGAGTCTCTATTTCTATTATCTCCTCAACAACCTCTCTTTTTATAATTCTGAAACTTGAAAACTTTAAATTTTTTTTTAACTTAAATATTTTCCGGGTGATTTTCCTGATAAAAAAACTTCCGAAGTTTTTATAAATTTTATCTTTTTTATTTTTATAAGAAGCAAAAACCGCATCATATCCCTCTTCAATTTTGTTATGAAGCTTGATTATTTCTTCCGGCGGATTTTGAAGATCATCATCAATTGTAATTATATATTTCCCTGTGCAATAATGGAAACCACACATTAAGGCATTCTGCTGACCGAAATTCCTGAACAGATCGATAACCGTAACATGTTCATTCTCCGCCTTTATCTTTTTCAACGTTTCAAGACTTTTATCGTATGAACCGTCATTTACAAATATCACTTCAAATGTTTTACCAATTTTTTTAAATGTATTAGATAATCTGAGATAAAGTTCTTCAATACTTTTTTCACTGTTAAATACAGGAACAACTACTGAAAAGTATTTTTTTTTATTCATTTTTTAATTATTTTAGTTTTTAAATAATTTTTTTTCCACTATTTCACATATAATATGACCGATCATTATGTGAGCTTCCTGAATTCTCGGTGTGTTTTTTGACGGGACGCAAATACAGGGACAAAGATCTTTCATATTTCCACCTGTTTTACCTGTTAAACCATAGACATCTATGTTCCTCTTTTTCGCTGTCTTTATTACTTCAAGAATATTTTTTGAATTCCCGCTTGTTGATATTGCAATAAGGATATCGCCTTTATTTCCCAATGCTTCCAATTCTTTTGAAAAAATATTATCAAATGAATAATCATTTCCGATCGCTGTTAAAATAGAGTTATTTCCACCCAGAGCAATAGCCGGCAAAGGTCTCCTCTCAATCATGAACCTGTTTACAAATTCAGCGGCGAGATGAAAAGAATCGGAATGGCTTCCACCGTTTCCTGCAAAAAAAACTTTATTTCCATTATTTATGGCTTCAACTATTTTTTTTGACATATTGTATATTTGAGAAACTATCTCTTCACTATTTAATATCTCTGTTTTTATAGAAATACTATCCTCAATAGTTGACAATATTCTTTTTTTTATCACATCCATTTTTTTTCAATTTAACACTTCATTTTTTATTAATATTTTTTTTAAAATAAAATAACCTGCAATACTAACAACAAACCCGATCAGATTAAATAGAGAATCCAGAGGATTAAACACCCTGCCCGGGATAAATATCTGTATTATTTCAAAAAATATAGAAAAAAATATTCCGAATGATATTAACAAGACATAAAATTTCTTTTCTTTTTTCCCCTTATGCTTCCAAAGAATAAAAAAGAGTGCAAGGGCGAAGTAAGCAAGGAAATGGAGCAGATAATCGAGGCGGAATGAGATATTTGCAATTTTTTCGGTTCTGTTCAAGTTAAGAGAGATCAGAGATAATAGAGCAATGGTTGTTGCAACAATAAAAAACAGTGATTTAAAGATTAATTGCATGTTTAAGAATTTATTTATCATTTACTCGTTTTACTCGTGTCATTAAGAAATTTTCTCAAATGGTCATTAGTTCGCTACGCTCACGGTCATTAATAGTCATTTGCTCATTCCATCTATTCGCGTCATTGAGTATTTCCAGATCTTCATCATTTATGCTTATTGATTGTCAAAGAAAAACAATAAAATTATCATTTATTACCTGGGATATCTTTCCCTATGGAGTTTATGTAATTATTTAATTTTACTCCAAGAATATCCAGATCATTCATTAATTCTTTAAAATCTTCTTCACTTATTAAACTTCTTTCCGAAGCTTTATTAATCCATGTTTTTGTTTCAAACAAAGATCCTCTTGAGTAATAAGCAAACTTTTTAGAATCATTGAAATGAAATCTGCCAAATCCTTCACTCAAGTTGGCAGCAACCGAATCACATGATCTAATCAATTGTTTCCCAATCGTATCCTTATCAAAATATTTCCAATTATTCACGATTTTCCATATGCGATTTCCTAATTCCATAGAAATTTTATAAACCTTCAAATCTTCAAGCTTCATTTTATATTTTTATGCTCCAATGAGATGTTTTTAATATATTAATGACAAAATTCATATTTTCTAATGACAATCCCTGTAATCACTAAATGACGTTCACGTCAGTGGACAAATGACCACAAATGACAATTTCCATAATTTCCCTCTGAATGCTGTAAGTTGTTTCTGTCATTCGTGTTTCGGATTTCGGATTTCATTCGGGCAAAATACCTTTTGCCCCTACCAAATCCCATATCCTAAATTGATTGATCACTGTAATCTCCTTCTTCCATTTATAGCTTGACCTCCCAATATCCTCCTTTATCCGGACCAATTCGCTTTACAAGACCGGATTTTTTCAAATTTTCCAATTGATATTTCACTGCACGTTCACTAATATTTAATAATTCAGATAAATCCTTAATAGTTGTGTGGGGAGTATTTTTAAGTAATTCTATAATTTTCTGTGAAGTTTTCTGTGAAGTTTTTTGTGAAGTTTTCTGTGAAGTTTTATAAATAGTAACACGAAACCCATGCTGAAAGTTTTCAAATTTAGGTTCGGATATTTTATGCTCTTTGCATGATCGAATTATTCTTCTAATACCCGACCCATATTTTTCTATTATTCCTGCATCTTTAAATATTGCCGCAATCTGTTTATTTCTTATATAGGATATATAATCCCCACTCAGAAGTTTTTTAACGGACAAACTTTCTGACAAATTCCCGGGATTAAAAAACTCTATCCTATCATCAAATATCTTTATAATAGAATCACTTGAATTTTTATAATCTCTATGAACTATCATATTGACAATAATTTCTCTTATTGCTTCAAAAGGATAATCCCAGCGTTCTTCCCTTTGCATATTGCCTGAGATAATAAATTCCTTATTCATATGTTTTTTTATAAAATCCTGCAACAAAAAAATCTCTGAAAATAAATCGGTTTTAATAGAAATATCATCTTTAATTACTGTTTCAGAAGCAAAACGACCAGCTTCAATTGTACTTAAACCGGATTCTTTATTCATAAAGAGTAAAAAACATCCATTTGTGATATTTTTATTTTTTTCTAATTCATATTTTTTCAAAACCTTTACAGGATCATTATCAAGTTCTAAATCTCTATATTTATTTGCCCTGTTAATAAATTCATTTATTTTTTTAAAAGAAATATCCTTTATGCTGTAGATTGGATTAAAAAAAGCATCCCAACTCAAGTTAAATGTTTTCAAATGCATGTCGGAAATTTCATTTATATCCATTTGGTGATTAGAGTTTTTTGTTCTTTTAAAATATCTTCCTTTAAAAGAGACCGGCTTGACCGGATAACTCTGTATTTCAAAGGCAATTACAATCTTTTTATCATAATCTATTTCACTGACATCAGGAATTATAGACGGATAAGTTTTTGATTTAATACTGTTAATCCACTTCGGAATGGATTCTTTACCCAAATCCACCCCGACAATTTCTCTTTCATCGGAAATTCCTATAAGAACATACCCGCCACTGCAGTTAGCAAAAGCAACCAATGTCTCAATTACTTTATCGGAAAAGGAACTTTTAAATTCTACTGTCTCGCTTTCCCCTAACTTAACGAGTTTATCTAAAATTTCTCTATTCATTCAAAATAGTATCGTTTTTTACCTTTGTTATTCGGATTTGTTTAGCCCAGGCTACCCTCTCTTCGCCACGGCGAATTCACCTTGTCGGATTTCGATATTCGATTTTCGGATTTCATTCGGGCAAAATACCTTTTGCCCCTACCAAATCCCATCCCCCACATCCTAAATCCAAAAGATGCTGTGGGCTGAAAGTTGATCTCCGCTATGCTTTAAAGACCTTCCCTTTCTTCAACCCTTTTATCTTCATCGCATTTCTCGTATCTATTACTATTTTTGCTTTTTTTGCGATATTTTTATAATCGACATCTGAATGATCGGTAATAATCATTGCCGCATCATAATAATTTTCCTTGACTTTTTCGATATCAATAGACCTGAGGTCAAATTTATACTTTCTCGTTGCGGGAAGAATGGGAATATAGGGGTCATAATAGTTTATTCTGCATCCCTCTTTTGAGAGGATCTCCATCACTTTTAACGCGGGACTCTCCCTCATATCATCCACATCGGATTTGTATGCAACACCGACAATTAAAATTTTAGCATTTTTTAACGGGATCCCCTTCGTATTTAAAGTTCTTAAAAGTTTGTCTGCTACATAATATGGCATAGAGTTGTTGATCTCACCCGCAAGCTCAATGAAATGAGTATGGATATCTTTCTCTTTCGCTTTCCAACTCAGATAGAACGGATCTATCGGAATACAGTGACCGCCGAGACCCGGACCGGGATAAAACGCCTTAAAACCGAAAGGCTTTGTCTTTGCGGCATTGATAACTTCCCATACATCGATATCCATCCTGTCGAAAACCATCTTAAGTTCATTAACCAGGGCAATATTTATTGCTCTGAAAGTATTCTCAAGGATCTTTGACGCTTCGGCAACCTTGGGACTTGTAACGGGCACGGATTCCACTATCTCATCATAAAGAGCCTTAACTATCTCTTTCCCGTCCTTTGATATCGCACTTACAACTTTTGGGATTGTCCCCGTCCTGAAATCGGGATTTCCCGGATCTTCCCTCTCGGGAGAATAACCGAGATAAAAATCCTTCCCTACCTTTTTTCCGGTTTTTTCAAGAATGGGGAGCATCACTTCTTCCGTTGTCCCCGGATAAGTTGTGCTTTCCAAGATCACTACCTGTCCCTTCTTTAAAAATTCGGCAACACTTTCCGTGCTTTTTACAACATATGAGAGATCGGGATTAAAATGGTCATCAAGAGGCGTGGGAACACAGATAAGGATAAAATCCATCTCCTTTAATTTTGAGAATTCCGAAGTTGCGGAGAGTGTCTTTTTTTTAACCGAATATTCTTTAATAAAATCGGAACTGATATGTTTGATATAACTCTTTCCATTGTTTAACTTTTTTACCTTTTCGGGATCAAGATCAAATCCGGTCACTTTAAAACCTTTGGATAAAAATTCCCTCGCAAGAGGCAAACCAACATAGCCCATACCGATAATACCGATAAGTGCCTTTTTTGATTTGATTCGCTTAATTATCTTAGTTTTCATTTATACTCCGGATAATGGATGTGATATTTAGGATATGGGGGTTGGGATTTAGGATATGGGGGAAGTAAAAAATTGCAGTTTTATCCATATTAATTTAATTTATTTTTTAAAGATTTTATTAGTCCGTTTAATTGTTTTATAACAATGACACACTTCTCTTTTAATTCAGAATATTTTTCTGAACTGATATATTTAAGATCTTTAGATAATAATAAAAAATATTTTAATTCGTTAATACTTCCTATAGACATATGAAGATAGTTTATATATTCTTTTGTTGTATTTCTTGAATTTCCTTCTGCAATATTGGAAGGTATCGAATATGCTGCTCTTATCATTTGATCAATAAGTCTATATTTTTCTTCTTTTGGAAAATTGTTTGTAATTTTATATATCTCAAGAACAATTTCGTGAGAATTTTTAAATACATCCAAGTCTTCATAATTCATTTTTTATAAATAGTTTTTAAAAAAAAATTTCATCCGAATCTCACATTCTAATTAATTTAAAAATCCTGGCTAATAGCTGAGATATCTGAACTCTGTGAACTCTACCAAATCCCATCCCCCACATCCCATATCCAAAAAAAGCTGTAAGCTCTTTATCATTTTATAAAAACCGGACAGGCTCCCGCCGTTACCCCGGAATCCGTAATTCTCCGAAGATGAACAGTTTAAACAAACAAGTTTCCATTCCCTTCAAAAACCACTTCTATACTGCATTTAATAGCATAAGGTATAAAAAAAATCAAGGTATATAGGAATTGAATATAATTTTTTCTCTAACTCTCTGAAAAAGCTTAATGACAAATCCCCTAAACTCTTAATGACGTTCACGAAGTGAACTAATGACCACAAATCTCTGTAATTCTCAATTTTGAATTTTAAATTCTTAATTAAGAGGTAAATAGTCGAAATGTCGATTGTGTCAAAGTGTCGAAATGAAGTTGCTATTGGTGAGGGGGCAGTGGTTAGAGGAGAGTTTTTAGTGTTAAGTGTTTAGTTATAAGTGAATTCTTTTGATCTCTTCCGACTTCTTCTTGATACTTTATACTTTTATCTTTTTACTTTAATCTTTGATGACAAGTTCCGTAAGTTCTTAATGACGTTCACGAAGTGAACAAATGACAATCTCTATATCACTCAATTATTATCTAAATATCATCAATTTCCTCATTAACCAATACATGTCCGACCGGGTGCATATTCAGGTGTGTTAAACAAGGTGAACTCACCCACCTAAAACTCATGGGTTCAAACATCACCTGTTTCCCTACGGATCACACACCCTCGGTATGTACCGGTTCCCGGCCACTCCTTTCTGTTTCTTCGGAATTTGCTGATATTTCTTCTAACTACTTTCCTCTTTTATCTTTTATCTTTTTACTTTAATCTTTGATCTTGTGAACTCAGCTGATGGCTGAAAGCTGTTAGACTGCAATCATTTAATGATTAAATCAAACGGTTTTTTCACATAAAAATCATTTGAATCCGGACCTTTTTTTGCAATCACTTTCCCATTAAGAACCCATTTGATGATTGATCCGTCCATTGAGTTCAACTTGATCTTTTTAATACTTCTTGCTAATTTCACTAACAATATTCTTCCCAGCGATCTAAAAAACGAAATATTTGTGATATTTTTGTATAACCAAAAGATTGATCTTCTAATAAAATATTTTATTTTTGCCTGATAAAGACCGAGGAAACCACCTCTGACCTTATATTTTTTTCCATCTCTTTCAAAGGAGATCACTTCTCCAATCAGATTTTCACTTGTAACGGGATGAGTATCTTCCCGTCTATTACTATCTCCTCTTGTAGTTAATTTGTTACCCGTAATTTTAATGACTCTGTGAACTATCTGAATTTTTTTTGAATTTTCCGCTTTATTAATGAAAACTACAATATCACCCTTTTTTAAATTTTTAAATTTAGTTTTTTTTACGAACAGACAATCTCCGGTTTCAAAAACACCCTTCATGCTCCTTCCGGAGAAAGGTTTCAAGGAATGAGAAATTTGCCCTGATATCAATTATTAACCGGAGATTATGCTGAGGGAGAGGTTCCTGATTCACATGTACCGTGAGCAGTTCCACCGACAGTGCAATTCCCGTTAGTATTGGTAGTACCCGTAGTACAATTATAAGTTGCAGTTAAACCAGGCTGGCAAACAGGTGCTGTCTGCGGGTCATTCCCAGCAACACATCCGTCACCGGCTCCATCTCCATTGCTACATACTGCACCCAGAACCGATGCAACTTTACCAGCATCAAGACTTATAGGTTTTTCATAACTAAATTTTTTTTCTTTACCCATTAATTCCTCCACGGATATATTAATATTATAATATTAGAACCTATTTTTCAAATGTTTTTTCTATAATCGTTAATATTTTATCATTTTTAATAAATTCAAACTCCCAGCCTCTGCTTTCTCTCGATAATTCGGCAGAGAGGGAAAACCATTTTTTCCTTACATTAATATCTTTAATATTTCTCTGATTATCAACTTCAAATACAGCATCAATCAAATATTTACAAAGTAATGATTGTTCTATTTTATTTATCTTATTACCGTTCGATTTAAATATCCTTACAAATGACATAACAGGAAAAAATACGTTTGTGGAAAAGGAGAGATCATTTCTCCCCGATAAAAAATCTCCATCATCACCATTCCTGATCATCCAGATGTTTTTTTTTTTAAATACAAATATTTTATCATCGGATATGATCGGATATTTTTTAGAAAGGATACCTGCAATTGTGCTTTTCCCGGCAGTGGAATGTCCCAAAAAAATCAGAGCTTTTCCGGAGATCTCAATTGATGATGCATGGAGATAAAAACATGAATTATCCATTTGAACCATATCGGTTTTACTTATCGTATTCTTTTTTACTCTTATAACTTTTTCTTCTTGTTTCGGGAAATAATCCCTGTGCTTCAGCCTCTTCGCACAGATAATAGGGATGGACAAGTTCTCCGGATAAAGAATAATTTATAGCTACACACTCCGTCTGACATCTGTGGGCATGGATGCAATCACCGCATAATCCCGGATATTCTCCAACCAGATCTTCTCTCAATTTCTTTAATATCGGATCGTTTATCCAGACATCTCTAACACTGTCTTTTCCCAACTCTCCAAAGCAGAGTTCCGGGATATTTCTCCCTATCCCGCATAGTGCCATCTCTCCGCTTCCGAGTATTCCGAGGATTCCGCGGACATTACATTGTCCGCCCAAACCATTTGAATTCAACAACTCTCCCACTGTTGATAGTGCGGGAGGTAGAGAGATATAGAGATTGATGGGAACCCTCTCCTGCAATTCACCCCGGATATATCTTACCAATTTTATATGTTCATCAAGATTAAAAGTTTTTCCATCCTTAAACATATTTTTTCCTCTTCCATTCGGAGTTACCGGGTTAAATTTCACCGACCCGGCTCCAAGTGAAACAGCAAGATCAACCAATCCGTCAACATCTTTTACATTCATCTTATGGGGCGACATAATTATCTGCGGTCTGTACCCGGCATTCACCAGATATTCTATTCCTTTTATTGTTTCCTTAAACGCCCCTATCTTTCCTCTGAACAGATCGTGAAATTCCTCTCTATGACTGTCAAGACTTGTTGAAACAAACCATATATTTGAGTTATTTTTCATATATTTCGCCAACTCTGCATCCAACAAGGTCGCATTTGTCTCCATGATCAGCCTAAGATCTTCTCCTGTCAGATAATCGAGGATCTCCCTGAATTGAGGGTGAAGCAACGGTTCACCGCCTGTAAATTTAGCATTATTCAGACCGAGGGTTTTCCCTTCGCTTACGGCTTTTTTCAGATGATTGATATCAATATACTTACCCGGAGAAGGTTTCCCTTTAACAAATGAAGGGGTAATCCAGCAGTGCTGACAGAACAGATTGCACCCCGTGGTCATATAAAGGTAAAAAGTAGTTAATGGCGGAACTCCATCCGGAAGGTCGATTGTACTGTTTATTTTAACTTCTTCGGTTTTTAAAATCGGTGTATCATTTTTCATCAACTATTTCTCCGATAAATCCTTTCGTGTGCAGATTCATAATAAACTCCTCCACATCTTTACTTACCTGATCGGAAGGAGCATCATTATAAAGATTTTTTATATGAGACACTACATCGGATAACGTTTTAGGATGCCTCTCAAGTGCTCGCCAAATATCAAGACCTATCGGATTGATTATCTGAGTGGAGTCTGTATCCGGGTTAAACAAAATCGCTCCGTCCTCATCCTCCACCCTGCACGAAACATCCGGGTTTGCCATTAATTTAGTATTTTCATCCATATCTAATTCTCCATTATATATGATTTTTACAACCGGAAAAATCACATCTTCCGATATCATTTTTAAAACGGTTATTGAAACATCATGAGCAATATCATCTTTGTTTAATTCAAACTTTTCCGCAATTGTTTCAACTATTTTCCCTATACTTCTAACTCCATTCATAAGATCCAGGATCAATTTCGTAACACTGTTTATCTTAAGCAACTTTAACTTTTTTGCACAAAACAGGAGGAAAGTATCGGGAAATTCCTCTATGATCACTTCCTCATTGACAGAATATTTAAGATTTTTGTCAATTAAGATATTCACGGTTTAAACCACGGAACATCGGGAGATTTAAGTCCCGATTCTTTTAAAAATTTTCTGTAACAATCATGAGTGTTTGCACGATTAAAATCTCCGGTTATCGTATAGGGTAATCCCGGACAGCTACCGTTGCAATATTCAGCCCATTCACAATCTTCACATCCGGGAACTTCTCTCATAGGGATCTGTCTTCTGTCTTTTAACTCTTTTAAAATTTTATGATTTTTCCAGATTTTTTTTATCGGATCTCGATTTATCCTTCCCATCTCGAGCCCGGGGAGCATATTGCATGGGGATATAATACCATCATGGTGAATTGATATTTTACTATAATGACATCCGCAGGCGGTCAGATAACCCATCTGCCATCCTTCCGGTTTTTCTCCCGTCGCCTTTGCACGCTCCATCTCCCCATACATCTTCCACTTTGCAAGAGGTCCGGCGGAGGCTGTTATTCTTCCCTCATACTTCAGATCCAGTTCGTGCATTTTTAAAATTGCTTTCAACTGCTGATCCGGAGTCAATGTAATACTCGACTGATTATCACACCCCGCACCCATCGGGACGGCATCATTTGTCCCAATGGAATAAAGACCTATATCATCAAGCAATAATTTTACTACATTTTCGAGATCATCAACATTATATCTGTTTATGGTTACTCTTGATGTTACCGGCAATCCGGCTTCTTTAAGGAGTCTCAAGCCTCTGATCGCCTTATCAAACGATCCTACTCCTCTGCTCTTATCATGAACTTCCGGACAGGAACCGTCAATTGAAACTTGAATTGAGTCTAATCTTAAACGTCTCTTTTTTTCTGTTAATTTTTCTATTATCTCTTCAGTAATCAACGTTCCGTTGGAAAGGATAGAATACCTCATCCTGTTCTCAATCAAATTATCAATCAGTTCAAAGAGATCTTTCCTGACAAAAACTTCTCCGCCGCTTAAAACCAAATCTTTTACCGCCAGACCTTTCAGCTCTTCGAAAAACCTAAACCACTCATCTTTAGGAAGATCCGGTCTGCCATGCATCTCATTTGCATAAAAACAGTAATCACAATGGAGATTACACTTTCCCGTCAGAGAGACATCTATACTCTTGGGACCGTCATAGACATGGGGATATTCTTCATCTGTTAAGAATTCATTATCTTCTGCTATTCTTATAAAGCCTTTTCCTTCCAAATCTTTAATCAGATTGAATATATCTCTTTCCAAATCATCTTTGGGAACGGAATTAAAATCAGATAGAATATCGGCGGAAATTTCTTCAACGGTATTTTTCCCATTTAACCTTTTCCAGATAAACAAGGCAGTGCGATTCAATGTTTTATATTGATTTTTATCCGGATCTAACAAAACTGCATTGTCCTTGTCCAATGAAACCGATATATCATTTGATCTTATATATTTAATGTTGTGATCAACGACCATTTTATTTCTTTTTCTCCTTCAGGAAAAATCATTCTTCCTATTCCGGTTTTTAACAAACTAACCGTATAAAGTCAACATAAAACCATAGAGATTGTTAAAAAAAAACTTCACTTTTTATTCTCTGTATTTAACTTTATTTTTAGTAATCGTGACGTATAGTCGCAAAAAAGATAAAGGGGTGAAATGAAAGGGATCAGGAAAAACAGTTTCCCCGGCAGACGGAAAATCGGGGGATGCATTTGCGGACTGGGATGTAAAAAAAACCAAAAATAAAATCTGATTTTGCTAAAAACAGTGTCAAGGGACTTAGGTATAGTTAAAATATTCGTAAGAATATCCAATTCAAAATTTTTAAAAAACAGACGACCAACCAAATTATCAAAAAATCTGTTCAATGATTTTGTCTCAATTGCTTCCGAAATATCTTCAGGAAGTTTCAGTCCACAGAATAATTTAGAAAACTTAAGTGATATTTTCACAATTTTAAGACTCTTTTTCTTTCCTGCTGAAAAAAACACTTTTTCCCAGTTTAGATCCGGATTTTTTATTATTATTCCTGTAATATCCCTGTAATGCTTAAAAGATCCATATCCATCCGATGCACAATTTATTGCCATAATAACAAGAGTTTCCTCCGGTGAAAATGTCTTTATCTCCTTTTTATTTAACTTTACCTTTATACAAGATTTGAAAGCATCATCATCCGGTCTGAAAAATTCAGGACCCTTCTCTATTTGCTGATGAATATCAAAATGATATTCACCCTTTTCAAGATTAATATCTCTCCATGTTTTATAAGTATACTTAATGATCTTTTTCTTGGAAGATACCGGAATTGAATATCCGTTGTTAACGAAAATATTAATCGCTTGTTCAAATTCAAAATTATGTATCATTATATCAATATCGGCAGAAGATCTTAAAGCGATATCACCGTAAGCAATTATCCCTAAAGTCGGACCTTTATATGGAATCGGATCAAGACCGTTATTTCTTAAAAGATTAACCGCTCGCCAAATATTGTTTGATAACTTCATATTGTCTGAAATAGTTGAAAAATAGATATCCTTAAATGCCTTTGTAAACCGTTTGTTAATTTTCTTTGGATCAAGTGCTTTCATTTTGGAATATAAAAGCGGTGTCAATCCCTTTAGATGTGACAATTTCAGCAATTTTTGAATATCAACAACCGGACTCTCCGAGTAAAAATATTTTTCAGCCAATTCAACAAACAAATCATCAACTCTGACCGACCAGATCAGCAATTGAAGCTCGGGAGAAAGTTTTAAAACATTTTCAACAAACCTCTTCTCATCAGATAAATTCAGCTGTCCTGCTTCAAACAGATATCTCATCCTTCCGTTAACTCTCTGTAATCGGAATTGGATTTTACAAGCTCTTCATGGGTGCCGGTTGCAACAAGTTTTTTCTTATTGAGGAACAGCACACGAGATGCTGATTTAATGGTGGATAATCTGTGGCTGATCAGGATTAATGTTTTATTTTTTATTACACTTGGCAGTGAATCAAAAATAGTATGTTCGATCTTTTTATCAAGAGCGGATGTCGGCTCATCAAGGATGAAAATGTCGGGATCCCGGACAAGAGCCCTTGCCAATGATAATCTCTGTCTCTGACCCTCCGAAAGATTAACACCCTTTTCTCCCAGCTTTTCCTCATATCCATTCGGGAGTGTTTTTATAAATTCATCAATTCCGGAAACCTTTGCAGCCTCAAAAACATTTTCATCGGCGGCATCTTCATTCCCGTATTTAAGATTATCAATTACAGTTCCTGATAGAATGACGGGACTCTGACTTACATATCCTATCCGCCTTCGCAGATCCTTCAAGTTATATTCGGATGAAGAGATGCCGTCAAATTTAATTTCTCCGCTATCGGGTTTGTAAAAATTCAGGATCAGACTTATCAGCGTTGTCTTTCCCACACCACTTGATCCAACCACGGAAACCCACTCTCCGGGTTCTGTTTTAAAAGATATATCTTCAAGGACAGGCTCTTTTCCTCCGTATGAAAAAGTGACATTTTTAAATTCGAGGACTCCTTTAAGATGTTTGACTTTTTTTCCGCTTTTCAAATTCTCTTCCGGGACAATGTCAAAAAGTGCGGACACTCTTTCAAGCGATGCAAGGGCATTCTGAAAACTGATATTTGCCGTAGCAAAGAATTGTGCAGGACCGTAAACATAATTTATATAAGATTGAAAAGCGAGGAGAGAACCGAGACTCCACTCTCCGTTTATGATCCAGAAACCTCCCGCAAGGAGGACAATAAATTTTGCTATCTCGGGGAAAAGATTTATGAGAACTCCCGCTACCGAACTCACCGTCGTCCTCTCAAGTCCGAGGTCAACCGATCTTCTTAAATGGTTTGTAATGTTGTCAAGAGTTTTTTTCTCGGATGAATATGCTTTGATAAGAGAAGTTGTAGAGAGAGTCTCCTGAACCGATCTGTTCACTTTCGCATTCTGTTCCATTCCGTGATGACTGAGTATCTTTGACTTTTCGGAGAAATATTTAACTACAATCACCATCCCGGGAAGAACAAGTAGAACGACAATTGCCAATTGCCATTTTAAGTAAAAGAGAAGGATAACTCCTCCGATAAATCTGAAAACCGAGCTGATAAGATAGACTATTGTGCTTGAAAAAAACCATCTTAATCCTCCGACATCCGCCATAAGACGTGACATCAGATATCCGGTATCTTTCGAGTCGAAAAACGATTTCGGCAGATGAAGAGTATGGTTGATCAATGTCTGCTGAATATCAAGTGAAACCTCCTGCTCGAATCTGGTGAAATAGAACCTCTGGAAAACAGACAAGATCTTCAGGAACAATCTTAATCCGACCAGAGCTGTTACGGTGATCAAGAGGTATTTCATATTTTTACCGAGGATAACTTTATCGATCAGAAATCTGTTTATCATAGGAGTAGGGAAACTGAAAAGAGAGACAACAAGGATAAGGGTCGCTCCCAAAATACCCTTTTTCCAAAATTTTAAAACGAACGGTTTAAGATTTTGAAGATTTTTTTTTGTATTCTTTTTTCTATCCTTCCCTGAAATCGGATCTCTGGGCATCTCCCTTTTAAGGGCATTTTTAAGATAGCTAAACCATGAGAGCATGGATAGATTATATAAGAAATCCCGGAGATTGTCATTTGTTCATGAAGTGAACGGCATTAAGGGCTTACAGCTCTCAAGGTAAAAGAAGTCAGGAGTCAGCCGGAGTTCACAAAGTAAAAGAAGTCAGAAGCAAGAAGCCGGAAGTCAGAAATCGGAAGAGATCAAAAGAATTCACTTAAAACTAAACAGTTAACACTAAAAACTCTCCTCTAACCCCTCACCAATAGCTCCTTAATTTTCGACACTTCGACGTTTCGACTATTTACCTCTTAATTAAGAATTTAGAATTCAAAATTGAGAATTAAATAAATGACAAGTCCAGTAAGTACTTATATTACTTTTTTTATTGTGTCGGCTATTTTTTCCTGATCTTCCTGTTTCAGATATGGGTGGAAAGGAATGCTGAATATCTCATCGGCACATTTTTCGCTGACAGGGAAATCACCTTTTTTATAACCGAGTGCGAAGAAAGCTTTTTGAAGATGAAGAGGAATGGGATAGTAGATCGCAACGGGAATACCGTTACTCTTTAAAGAAGCCAATATCTTCTCCCTTTCGGAAGAGAGCATTGCATATTGAGCCCATGCCGAAGTTCTGTCACTTTTAACAACCGGAGTTTTCACAACCCCTTCTAACAATCTATTATAATTATCTGCAACTTTCTGTCTCTTTTTAACCTCTTCTGCAAATATATCAAATTTTGCAAGGAGGATCGCCGCCTGGATAGTATCAAGTCTTCCGTTGACCCCCACCCTGATATTGTCATATTTATCCGAACCCTTTCCGTGAACTCTTATTGAGACAACTTTCTCAAAAATCTCATCACTATCGGTAAAGACCATCCCGCCGTCACCATATGCACCGAGAGGTTTTGCCGGGAAAAAACTTGTAGCGGAAATATCACCGAAAGAACATGCCTTTTTATCTTTATAATCGGCTCCGAAACTTTGTGCCGCATCTTCCAGAACAAACATCCCGTATTTTTCTGCAACTCGTTCTATCTCATCATAATCGGCAGGCTGCCCGAAAAGATCAACCGGGATGATCCCCTTGGGTTTTAATTTTTTCTCTTTTAACACTCTCTCTATATCCGATTCGAGTCTATTGCAGTCAATATTGAATGTATCTGAGTCAATATCCGTAAAGACCGGAGTAGCTCCGAGGAGTCTTATCACTTCCGCCGTTGCAATAAAAGTAAAAGGAGTTGTAAATATTGCATCCCCCGGTCCGACATCATATGCCATCAATGAGATAAGGAGAGCATCCGTTCCGCTTGCAACACCAACACCGTGTTTAACTCCGCAATATTGTGCCAATCTCTCTTCTAACTCTCCGATTTCAGGCCCCATAATATATCTTCCGTGATCAAGCACTTTCTCAATGTTTTCAGCTATCTTTTCTCTGATCAGCTTTTGCTGACTTTTCAAATCTATAAAATCCATTTTAACTCCTTAAAAGTGTGAATTTTTTAATTTTTATTATACAGTAGAATAGGACATTATCAAAGTTATAATATTATATATTAATTAAATTTCTAAGTTGATAAATTAACGAATTTGTTATATATTTCAATAGCAAAGATAAGCAATATTTAATTGAACGGAAAAAAATGAAAAATAAAAAAAATTTTAGCTTGATATTTTTAATGATGTTCATCTTTTTTACAACTACCGTTTCCAATGCAAAAGGTGATGACTTTTATACAAGACTTTTTAAATCCGGTAAAAAAATGTATTTTTCCGGTAACTATAAAGAGTCTGCAAAAGATCTGAGAATTGCAAGCTTCGGTCTCCAGGATAACCCTGAGATTTTAAAAGAGCTCTATCTATACTATGCATTATCAAATTTTAAATTGAAGAGAGGTGATAAGGTAGTCGAGATATCGGATAAATTGCTTGATCTTTACGGTGTTAAAAGAGCCGAAGATATAGAGATGCCGGAGATCATCAAAAATGATCTTGAATTAATGTTTTCTGCTGTTTTCAAAAACTACCGGATAACTTTAAAAGGTACAAATATTAAACAAGATAATAAGAGAAAAAAAATAAAAAAGAGATCAAAGAGAGATAATGAAAAAATATTCGCTCTGAAATTTGCCGAGGTCAAAGCTTACCTTGACTCTAATCTTCTCAAAGAAACTGCAACCGGAATAAAAAAATTAAATAAATTAAAAAGAGGAGACATACGGACAAAGATGCTTAAGGGTATCCTCGCTTTCAGGAAAGGCGATTATAAAACAGCGGTTAAAAATCTGCTTCCGGTCTATAAACACAAAGAGGAAGACCTCAACGATGATGTATGCTATTTTCTCTCTCTTTCAAACTATTTTTTAAAAAATTACGGTCAAACCATAGCATTTTATCAGAAAGTGAAAAAACAGGATCTGAAAAAAAAACTATCGGATATTCTTAATAAGGTTAAAAAATTAAGAGAAAATATGGTCGGGAAAAATGCAAGCGAACTTTTCAATAAAAAAATGTTTAAAGAAACCCTTAAAAAGTTTGCAGGGGACAGCTTTATCCCGAGAGATATTTTCAGAAGAGTGATAAAATCAGGAAATATAGGAATTAAACAGATAAAAAAGATGGTTGATTATACATTGGCAAACCCTCCGGTTTATGAGATCGGATTTGTTTTTTCCGCTTCGGACTATTTTTCCGGAAAAAATGACCTGAAATATGCAATAAAGATATTAAAAAATTCAAAATTTGTATTATCCGGTCCTTCGGAAAATCTTGAAGTCCTTTATAGATTGGGAGAATATTATTACAAAGCCAATAGTTTTAAAATGTCAAAAAAAGTTTTTAAAAAAATTATAAAGATCAATCCTTTATATAAAAAAACTTATTTTTACCTTGACAATTTAAAAAAGTTGCACTAACATTAAATTTGAACTGAAATTATTTCAGAAGAAACGGAGGTAATATGTATATTTGTAAAATGAATAGAGTAATGGTTTTAGTCAGCCTGTTTTTCTTTATTTTCTCTTTTTCTTCACTCTATACTCAAGCACAAACTAAAGATGCGGCTTTGGGAGAAATGATGGGGTTTGTCTATGCAAAAGATATGAAAACTCCGGTAAAAAATGTCCAGATAGTTCTTACCGAAATAAAAGATAAGAAAGATAAAAGTGAAAAAAAAGAGTTCCGTTCGGAACTGACAGGTGAGAAGGGAGACTATAAGATAGAAGGGATACTCCCGGCAACATATAAAATATCGATAAAAGTAAGAAACCAGCTCTATAAAATAAAAAAAGTTGATTTTATAATTAAAATTTTTAGTGGTAAATCAAGCTTCATCTCCTTTTCACTCAGGAAAAAATCAATTCCTCCGATCGCCTGGATAATCACAGGAACAGCAGTCTGTAAAGCCGTCACAAAATATAAACCACCCGAAGAAGCAAGTGCCACAATAAAATAGTCTTCATTCTCTGCCCGGTTTTTAAATAGTTACCGTTCCAAACGGGAACAGTTGATTGAAAAGTTTTGTGTTATAGCATATAATCATCCCAATGCAGATTAAATCCTTTAATTTTGTAAATATTTTAATATTATCAACCGTATTGGGACTCTTTTCTCCTTTTTTTGCCAAAGATTTTTTTAAGGTAAAAGAAAGTATTGAAGAAAGCTCATGGAGAAAGATCGGATTTATCTACATAAAACCGTCACTTATGATCCGTGATGTAGGATACTCTTCAAACATTTATTCATATGAGAAGTCAAAAAACCCTGACTGGACGGCGGATCTCGGAGCCTCATTTATTTTTTCCTCTATTCTGGGAAACAGATTTATAATAAGAGTAACCGACACACCTTACTACTCTTTCTACCTACACAATAAAAAACAGGAGAATTTTAATAACAGATTAAAAGCCGACCTAATCACATATTTCGGCAATATCAACATTCACTATTCATATTCAGGCGGAAGATTCAAGACAAGACCCACATCGGAATTCGGAGCAAAAACAGTAATACGTAATCTTTCCCATAATATCTCCCTTGATCTCGGCAGACAAAATTCACTATTCTTCACTATTTATCTGAAAAACAACAGGATCTTATTCGAAGATATAAACTATCTCGACGATTATGACCTCTCAGGTACAATGGATAGGATCGCAAATACCATCGGGGGTGCCGTTAACATCCCGATATTTACAAGAACTCATATATCATTTCATTTTGATTATTTTGACAATAATTTTCTTAATAATAGTTTAAGAAACGGTTTCGGACGGAAGGCATATACACAAATTGAATTTCCGGAAATAGGAATTATTAAGGGTAGATTTTCTATCGGTATGAAATATTTTAATCCGAGTGAAAAGGATGCAGAGGAATATCTCAAGCCTGTTGGCAGCGGGAATGTTTCCATAAGACTATTCAGAAAATTAAATCTTTTGCTCGGTTACACTATCGATAATCACTACTCCTTCTCGCAATCCGATGCCTATTTCGACACAAGATCATTCAGTATCGGCACAAACTTTTATCTTACGAGATTCCTTCGGATCGGATACAGATTTTCCAACATAAACAATAAATACAGATTGATCTCGGATGAGTCATTGGTAAGAAGCGACAGCTGGGTCAGTTCGGATGCAACGGTTGTTTTCAGAATAAAAAGGAATCTCGGATTCGGAATTAAATATACAAATTTTTCAGGAAGATCGACGAATTTGGATTTTGTCAGGAATTACAGTTTCATTGGAGGTTACATCACTCATGAATTTTAAAAAAATATTAGTTTTTTCAGTTTTAACACTACTGATTTCAGCATTTACCACAGGATCAACTTCAGGAAGTGATAAAAATATAAACATTTATAAAATAGGTGCAAAAGATCTTATAACCATAAGTGTTTTTGATGTTCCGGAACTGAATATTACCGTAAGAGTTGCAGAGGACGGGACAATCACACTGCCTCTTCTCGGAAATATAAAATTAGAAGGATTAACCCGGGCTGAGATCGAAAAACATCTCGCTTCCCTTCTTGAGCAAAAATATCTTAAAAATGCTCAGGTTACGGTCTTTATCAAAGAATACCAGAGCAAAATGGTCTCAATTATCGGAGCTATTGTTAAGCCGGGGAATTATGAACTGCTCGGTGAAAAGACCATACTTGAGCTTTTATCCATCGCCGGAGGATTAACAGGTGATGCTTCTAACAGCATTATAATCATAAGGAAATTGAAGAGCGGGGACAGCATCTCACTCAAGATAAAACTCGACGACCTGATGCTTAAAGGAGACCCCAAATTAAACATCCCCCTGAAAGCGGGAGATATTGTCAATATCCCCGTTGAAAGATTTATGAATATTTATATATTCGGAGAAGTGAATAAACCGGGTCATCTTAAAATGATAAAAGATGAGAATAACACTCTGTTAAGGGCGATTGCTCAGGCAGCCGGTTTTACCGACAGAGCAAGGAAGGGCTCAATATTGATAAAAAGGAAAGTTGATGGAAAAGAGAGAAAAATCAAAATAAATGCAAAAAAGATCCTCAAAGGGAAAATAACCGATTTTATCCTGATGGATAATGATATAATCCATGTTCCCGAGAGTATTCTGTAAAAGGAGCAGATTATGGAGTCATTCGAACCCCTACTTGATGAAAGCTTTCAGATAGAAAAATATTGGAAGATTGTAAAGCCGAAAATACACTGGCCGATCATTCTGGCAATTATTTTTTCACTGTTTGTCTTTGTAAAAAATTCAATGAAAACACCCATGTATATGTCGAGCGGAATGTTGATGATCGAGCAGGAAAAAAATATTATAAATTTTACAGGCGGTTTTCGATACAGCGATTTTCGAAATGAATATTTTAACACTCAGATAAAGATTCTGCAGAGCAGATCACTCGCAAAATCGGTTTATGAAGAGATCGGGGTATATCCCTCCGGAGTAAGCATATCTCCTATCGAAATGACAAGACTTGTGAGTGTTTCGTGCAGGAATCGCAACCCGGAAAATTCGGCAAAGATCATAAATACACTTTTTAACAAACTTATAGAATTCAACCTTGCAGCAAAAACACAATCATCAATGGAAGCATCGGAATTCATCGGCAAACAGATAAGAGATATGAGAAACAGTCTTGCCCAAAAGGAGCAGGAGCTTCAGTCATACGGGAAAAAGAAAGATCTTTTCTATCTCTCAAGAAGAGACAGCACGGTTGTCGAAAAATTTTCCGATCTGAATAAAGCCTTTACCCGGGCACAGATAAACAGGGTGAATAAAGAGGCAAAATATAAAGAGCTAAAAGGGATGAAATTTGAAGATTATCCCGATATCAAACAGGATTCGCTTATCAGTAATTTAAAAGCGGATTATTCAAAGCTTGAATCGGAATATCAGAAAAAGTCTCAAATATTTAAAAAGTCATACCCTCAGATGAAACAGATGGAATCTCAGATGAAATCAATTCAAGACAGGATCAAAAAAGAGACAAAGGCAAAAGCTCTAAAAATCTTAAAAGAGGCTCAGACTAACTATCTGATGACAAAAAAAGAGGAAGATTCTCTTAAAAGTCTGTTAAACAAACAGAAGGGGACAATGATCACAAGTAAGACAAATGCAATATATTACAACTCGCTCCAGATAGAGGTAAACACAATGAGGCGCCTTCTTGATTATCTTGTTAAAAAACAGAAAGAATCTCTTCTGACATCAAAGATGGAGGGGCTCCAGACTACGAATATCAGAATAATAGACAGGGCTGAAGTTCCAAAATTTCCCATGTCATCAAGAACAACAAGGTCGATAATCATGGCTCTCTTCTTTGGTGCAGGGCTTGGGGTCGGTCTTATATTTTTATTCGACTTTCTCGATAAAACACTGAAAAATCCCGAAGATGTAAAAACATTTCTCAATCTTCCAACTCTCGGTATCATTCCCTCAAGCACGGGTAAATCGGGCTTGTCATACTATTCCTACCATTACGGGAGTAAAAAAAAGGCGGAGACAAAGGGAACGATAAAAAATATCGAGCTGATAAACTTTCGTGATCCGGAGAGTCCTTTTTCCGAACACTACAGAAGCATCAGAACATCAATTCAACTCTCAACACCGAAATCACCCCCGAGGATCATAAGTATAAGCAGTGCACTGCCAAGCGAAGGAAAAACAGTTACGGTTACAAATCTGGCAGTCTCATTTGCACAATTGGGTAAAAAGGTCGTTATAATCGATGCCGACCTCAGAAAACCGAGAGTTCATAAAATATTTAAGATCAAAAATACGATCGGGCTTTCCACTTTTTTGACAGGAAGGGCAAAACTCTCCGATATCCTGCTAAAAACCCATATAAGAGATGTTTTTGTGATACCATCCGGACCGATCCCGCCAAACCCAGCAGAACTTCTCGATTCCGAAGTGATGTCACTCGTCCTTAAGAAACTTCTTGAAAAAGTAGATTTTATATTCCTCGATACTCCTCCTCTGATAGGGATTGTAGATCCTATACTTATAGGAAAACATTCGGACGGAATGATCCTCGTAAACTGGGGCGGAAAAACAAAAACGGATATATTAAAGAAGGCAAAGGAAGAGATGGACAGATTCGGCGTCAGAATCCTCGGAGTTGTTCTCAACAAAATAGATTTTAAAAAGAGTGATGCCAGTTACAGCTATACATACAGCTATAATTATGGTTACAGCTATAAATATAAAGACAGGCAAAACTTTTAACAGAGATCGGAATGATTGATATTCATACCCATATAATCCCCGAAGTGGATGACGGTTCCGGTTCGTTTACGGAATCGTTAAATATGCTTAAAATAGCGGAAAATGACGGGATTAAAACGATGGTTGCAACACCTCATATTTTCAGTTCCGCAGGGAAAATGAAGGAGATAGAAAAATTCAGAAATATATTTTCGGATTTCAGAGAAAGAGTAATAAATTCAGGCTCTTCAGTTGAAATAATAAGCGGAGGCGAAGTTTACTTCACAACCGGATTAAGTGAAAAATTGAAAAAATTCAGAGATATCATCACGATAAACGGAGGAGACTATTTTCTTCTGGAATTTCCTCCCGGATTTATTTTCCCCGGATCTGATAAATTTATATTTAATATTTTAAACGAAGGATTCATTCCTATCATATGCCATCCCGAAAGGAACATCGTGATCCAGCAAAATCCGGGGATCCTATACGGATTTATGATGACCGGTGCTCTTTCTCAACTTGATGCGGGAAGTTTCAGAGGAGATTTCGGATCGGATGCTTCCGCAACCGCTTATAAATTGTTAAAATTAAATATGGTCCATATGATCGCATCGGATTGTCACAATGAAGATAAGAGAATACCGGGACTCTCCTTTATTTACGAAAAACTATCGGGTTTTGAAAAAGAAAAGATAGATATGTTCCTTAAAGATATCCCTGATGCAATAATCGGGAACAGAGCAGTTCCGGACATTGGTATTATTGAGAATCCCAATGTAAAAAGATCTATATTTCAGATCTTCAAAAAACAAAAATGAGCAAAAAAACATATATTAAGTTTATTAAAATATTCATTGTCCTATCACCACTGCCGTTCGGATGTGTCGGAAAGGTATATCTACCGCTATTTTATCTGTCACTGCTTTTCCTATCATTTGCGGGAATGTGTTGTGAAAAAGAGTCGGAAACAGAGCCAAACGCCCTTTTAAGTCCTGCAATTGCATATGGAAGGGAGATAAGACTTTTCCTTTTTATTTTTCTATCATTTCTCTTATTTCAAATAATCCCCTTCCCGAGATTTCTTATCTCTATCATATCACCTGAGACTTTAAAGATTTCAGACTCGCTTACATCCTCACCCGCCCGATTTCTCTCAATATCCCTCGTTCCGGTTGAGACCGTTTTCTTTACAATAAGATTTATATCAATTCTCATCTTTTTTCTTGTTTTTTTGAAGATCAGATTTAACAAAATCGAACTGATATCACTTATCAGAGTAATAATCTATACGGTATCTTTTCAATCTCTGTTCGGTCTGATAAAATATTCTCTTAAAAGTAACAACTTTTTCATCTTTTTTCATAAGATGAAAGATGGTGCTTCTCATGGTTTCCTCACCGGAACTATCGGAAATCCCGATCATTTTGCATTCTATATTGAAATGACGATCCCTCTTCTAATTGCATTCATATTCTATGATATCGGATTTTTCGAATCGGGGAAAAATTTAAGAGAAAAACTTATCTCTGCATTTAATCAGGACAGGAGAATAATAATAAATTTTGTTCTTCTCGGAATTATTTTCGTTTCACTTTTGTTAACCGGCTCAAGATCAGGCATAGTAACATCAATAATATCACTTCTTATATTTTCGCTTCTCTCAATATATCTGAAACGCTCAAGATCAATAAGAAAAAAAATAAAATATATTTTTATTGCCATTGCAATTATTGCCGTTTTTCTCGGAATTAAAAACACTACCGATAAATTCATGAAAACCAGTTTTGCAAGTTCCGGAAGATTTTTAAGATGGCCAAACTCTCTTAAAATAGTTTCGGATTTCCCGGTTTTCGGATCCGGTTTCGGAACATATAAATATACATTCTATCTCTATGATACAGATCCGTCAGGTGTCTGGTCGACACACGCACACAATGAATATATAGAAGGGTTGACCGAAGGAGGCGTACTCGGTTCTCTATCTCTTTTCCTTCTTCTCGGAGCAATTATATTTTCAATAGCAAGAATGTGGAGAAACAGGAGACACCCGGGAATAAGAATATTGGGAATCGGAATATTAACATCACTTTTTACGGTAATGTTCCACTCTTTTTTTGATTTCTCACTTCGAATACCATCAAATCTTTTGATCTTCTCTCTTATAATGCTCATAGGAATAAAACTTGTTACATATAAAAAAGATTTTACAAACAGCGGTTCTGTTATGAAACCTTCCGCATATTCAAAACGGAGATTCAAATGAGGAGCAGACGGATATTTAAAATATTTATATTCATTCTCGTTATCTTCTGGGGTTTAAAATTTCTTTCCGATATATTTTTGATAAAAGGAGAGAGTTCAGATATTCCAAATTCTATCGAATTCTACGATGCGGGAAATAAAATATTCCCATTCTCCTCCGAGGACAGGTTTCTCCATGCCTATTCACTTCTTTCTGCATTTGAAAAAGACGGCGATCTCAATAAATTAAAAAAAAGCATTGATCTATTCAGATATTCAATAAGATTAAATCAACTGAACTATTTTTCATTCCTCTATCTCGGAAATGCCTTAATGCAATTTGAATCCTCCGATCCCGACATATTTAAAAACGGATTAATGTCAATCAGAAGATCATCTTTTATAAGAAAATTCAGCTCAAATGTAAATACAAATACGCTTGAGATATACCTCTCCATGTGGCCGTTCCTCTCCAAAGAAGACAGATTATTCACAGAAAATCTAATGAAAAAGTCCATCAAGAAAATAGACGGGAATACATTTAAATCCATAATTGAAATATGGGGTTTATACTCTCAGGACAAAGAATTTCTACAATCAATTTTTAATCCTGCTCAAAGATATTATAACGAAACTATAAAACTACTCGGGGAAAAACAACTTTTAATAGATGTAAGAGAAAAATTTCTTGCCGAAAAAGAGATAAAAACCTTACAAAAAATAGAAAAAAACTATAATGAATTTAAAAAAGAAGAAATATCCGATTTGAAAATATTAAAAATACTATATTCAAAACTGTTTTACAGATTCATAGGATATAATTCACTTATAAAAAACAGTAATTTCAGGGAAAAAGCATTCAACAGACTTAAAAAGGAGGTTTTAACTTCTTTAATAACAAACAGCCTTAAAAACAGTAAAAATTCTTCTACGGAAATCTTTAAATATCTCAACGATTACATCAATAGCTTTAACACTATCAGGAACCTTGATGATCTTCAAAAAATATTGTCAAAAACCGGTTTTTTCGACTCTTCCGATCTTAACCGGCAGTTGATAAAATATAGGATTTTGTTTGCCTCCGGACAGTTTTCAAAAATCATTACCGAGTTGGAACGATTCAAGGAATCTCTTGCTTTTCTTAAAAGGGAACATATAGATCAATACGGCAAGATCCTCCTTCTGCTTGCGGACAGCTATATCTCTTCACGGCTTTTGACAAGATCCGTTGACATATTGAAAGAAGTTGAAAAAATATCTCCCGGGCTTATAGATGTGTATTGGCGTCTTTTTAAGATCGAAAAAGTTATAGGAGAAGATGAATTCTTTAAGAAATTAAAAGAGGAAAAATATAAAGAGATAAGAGATTCTATCTTAATAACTTTCAACCGCTTTTCTCAAAAGCAGGAAGTTTATTTCTTTGACAAAACATCATTCAGGATAGTTCCTGATCCGGCTTTTGAGAAAAAGATAAAAAACTATTCTATTTTTCAAATATTTATCGGGAACAGAATTTTCAGAGAATTTTATACAAAAAACATTTCATTCCCGATCATTATTGATCTTCCTCCGGAATATAAAGATTCAAAGATAACTGTTAATATTTCACTAAAGAAATAGTTGTCGGGAATTTTAAAAGACTTTATTTTCATTAAAAACACAAAAAATTTTACTTCAAGAAGATCTATCCGTTATTCTCTTCACTCTCTTCATTAAATCTTCTGTAATCAGTTTTATCTTTGAGCATCTTCGGATATATTTTAAGACAGATCCAGGCATCGGTTGCAGCATAGAGTTTCTGCCGTTCGGAAAGTTCACGCCTCGCCCAGTTTGTAGTTTGAGCTGTTTTAACAAGCCTTTTTTGAAGATATCTCGCGGTAAGCCCGCGAGCACCCGTCTGAATGATCCCCTTTTCCCGTGCAAGAGCACTCAGATCTATAAGTCCCGCCAAAGTAATTCCGTTGAAACCCTTCATTTTACTTATATCATGTTCCAACCCGACTCCGACCTTGCTTATTTTTTTTGATGTTAAAAGAGGTGAAAGTTTCTGTATCATTCCGTTCCCGTTAAGTTGAAAAAGATATGCTTTCCTATTAGTAGCAATCTGAACAAGTGAAATAGGAAATGATTCCCCGACCTTAAATGAGGGACGGCTCTCCGTATCGAATCCGAGTATCTTCTCTTTTCCCAATTTCTTTAAGATCTTATCCGCATCTTCCGAAGAATCAACGACAATAACCTCTCCCTCAAATCTTATCACGGGGAGCGAGTTTATAAACTCTTTACTAATTCTGTTCTGTTTTAAAAGTTTCACTTTAAACCGTAACTATTTTATCAATTTTTCATATTTTTCAATGATATCGATATAGATCGGGAATGATGAAGTCAACTCTTTTACTTTAGATCTGACTGAGTGAAGAACAGACTCATCGTTTCTGTTTTCCAGTGCCTTAAATATAAGCTCCGCCACTCTCTTCATTTCAGTCTCTTTCATTCCTCTTGTAGTAAGAGAGGGGGTGCCGAGTCTGATACCGGAACTGACCATCGGGGGATTCTGGTCAAAAGGAATTGTGTTTTTATTAACTGTGATCCCTGCAATATCAAGAGCCGTTTCAGCATCTTTTCCCGTCAGATCAAGCGGTGTAACATCAACAAGCATCAGATGATTATCCGTCCCTCCGGAAACAATTCTCAACCCTTTTTTCTGAAGTTCATCGGAAAGGACTTTTGCATTTTTTACCGTCTGTTCTTGGTAGTCTTTAAATTCACTCTCCATTGCAAGTTTAAAACAGACTGCTTTAGCGGCAATTACATGTTCGAGAGGACCTCCCTGAATTCCCGGGAATACAACTTTTCTCAACTCTTTCAGATATTTTTTCTTTGAAAGTATCATTCCACCTCTCGGACCTCTCAGCGTTTTATGAGTGGTGGAGGTCACAAAATCCGCATAAGGAACCGGTGAAGGATGAACTCCCGCAGCAACTAGTCCCGCAATATGAGCCATATCAACGACAAGAATTGCCCCGACCATATCGGCAATCTCCCTGAATCTTTTAAAATCAATAACTCTCGGATAGGCTGATGCTCCCGCTACAATAAGTTTCGGATGATGCTCTTTTGCAAGAGACTCAAGTTTATCATAATCTATTGTCTCAGTTTCTCTGTTCACTCCGTAAAATACGATGTTATAAAACTTTCCGGAAAAGTTTAAGGGATGACCGTGTGAAAGATGCCCTCCGTGTGAAAGATCCATTCCAAACATTGTGTCGCCGGGCTCAAGCATCGTCATATATACAGCCATATTTGCCTGAGTTCCGGAATGAGGTTGAACATTTGCATATTCCGCATTAAAGAGTTCCTTTGCTCTTGTCGTTGCAAGCTTTTCGGAGATATCAACAAACTCACATCCTCCGTAATATCTCTTCTTAGGATAACCTTCCGCATATTTATTGGTTAAGACAGATCCCATAGCTTCCATAATCCCATTTGGGACAAAATTCTCCGAGGCTATTAATTCCAGATTATCATTCTGCCTTTTAGTCTCTTGCAATACCACTTTTGCTATTTCAGGGTCTAATGTAAAAAGATCTTTTGTTAATATCATTTATTCACTCCTGCAATTTATTTAAAATTATTGTCTTCAACCTCTTTTAACTGATCAAGCCTCTCTGCATGCCTGCCGCCTTCGAATGGAGTATCCATCCATATCTTAACAATTCTTAAAGCCAGATCTTCGGTCAGCACCCTTGCACCCATATTCAAGACATTTGCATTATTATGTTTTCGCGACATCTCCGCCATATACTCATTTGTACATAGAGCAGCTCTGACATTTTTAAATTTATTCGACACCATCGACATTCCGAGTCCCGTTCCACATATAATTATTCCTCTTGAATTTTCAGGATCTTTTGATACAAATTCAGCTCCTTTCGCTCCATATTCCGCCCAACTTGCTCTTGATTCGGATTCGACACCGACATCTTCAGTCAGGTATCCCTCTTCTTTCAGAAAATTTTCAACAGACTGTTTCAATTTGAACCCGGCATGATCTGATGCAAGATATATTTTCATAAAAACTCCCTTAACAACTGAATCTAATTTTTTAATACAACTCACCTTAAAAGTCAAGTTAATAAAGGTATCAATTCGTGCAATAATTTGACTTGAATGACTTTATGGATTATACTTCAGCCTTTAGAAATAAAATTGATTTTTTAACTGCAAAAAAGGAGGAATAAATGCGTAATGCTTTAATTATGGGAGCCGCAGGAAGAGATTTTCACAATTTTAATCTGTTTTTCAGAGGAAACAAGGATATTAATGTTGTTGCTTTTACAGCCACACAGATCCCCGATATTGACGGAAGAAAATATCCGACAGAACTCGCCGGAGACCAATATCCGGATGGTATTACTATCTATCCTGAAACCGAACTTCTTTCGCTTATAGAAAAGTTTAACGTTCAGGATGTATATTTTTCATATAGTGATGTTCCTTATCAATATATAATGGATAAATCAGCCGATGTTATGAAAGCCGGAGCAAATTTTGTTCTCCTCGGACCAAACGAAACAATGGTCGAAAGCACTAAACCGGTCATATCTGTTTGTGCGGTAAGAACAGGCTGCGGAAAAAGTCAAACGACAAGAAGAGTCGGTGAAATCCTGAAAGGGATGGGCTTTAAAGTTGCAGCAATTCGTCACCCGATGCCTTATGGTGATCTTGTAAAACAGAGAGTTCAGAAATTTGAAACAATCGAAGATTTGAAAAAACATAATTGCACAATTGAGGAGATGGAAGAATATGAACCTCATATCACAAGCGGGATCACTATTTTTGCCGGAGTTGACTATACCGATATCTTACGTGAAGCTGAAAAGATTGCAGATGTAATACTCTGGGATGGTGGAAATAATGACCTTCCGTTCTACAAATCCGATCTCGAGATAGTTGTTGCCGATCCTCACAGACCGGGTCATGAATACTCATTTTATCCCGGCGGAGCAAATTTTAAGCGTGCCGATGTTATAGTTATAAATAAAATAGATACCGCTGATCTGGAAGATGTTCTTGAGGTCAGAGACAGTATCAGAGAATTAAATCCCGATGCCGTAGTCGTTGACGGTGCCTCTCCGATTTTTGTTGAAGGAGGAGAGAAAATAAGAGGGAAAAAAGTTCTTATTATAGAAGATGGTCCAACACTTACTCACGGAGGAATGAAATATGGTGCCGGAGTAATGGCTGCATATAAATATGGAGCAGCCGAACTCGTTGATCCGAGACCTTATGCAGTGGGCTCTATTGCTTACACATATGAAAAATATCCTGAGATTGGAACTCTGCTTCCTGCAATGGGTTATGGTGAAGCACAGATGAAGGACCTTGAGGAAACAATTCATAAGAGCGAGGCTGATCTGGTGATAATTGCAACACCGATTGATCTGGCAAGAATTGTAGATTTTAAAAAGCCGACAGTCAGAGTTACATACGAACTTGAAGAGATTGGGACTCCGACACTTGAAGATATTTTGAAAAATCACCCAAAACTTAAAAAATAGATTTTTTTCAATTAACTGAATTTAGAATGACTTTGTCGGAAAGAGGGAGAAGTGATGAAAAATAAACTTGCACTTATTGCTTTCGGTGGTAACGCTATGCTGACCTCCGATCAGAAGGGGACTGCAAGAGAGCAATATAAAAACGCAAAAAAAGCAGCCGCTCTTATGGTTGACATTGTAAAGAAGGGATATGAACTTATCATTGTCCATGGAAACGGACCGCAGGTCGGTAATATTCTCCTTCAGATGGAAGCAGCTGCAAATATTGTCCCTCCACTCCCTCTTGATGTATGTGATGCAATGACAGAGGGAAGCATGGGTTATATGCTTGAGAGAGCTCTTGTCAACGAGTTGAGAAAACAATCCATCGACAAAGAAGTTTCCACTATCCTTACTCAGGTTATTGTTGATAAGGAAGATAAAGCATTTCGAAATCCAACAAAACCTATAGGTCCTTTTTACAATGATTTCCGTGCTAAAAAGTTAAAAAGAGAGAATAGGTGGGAGATGGTTGAAGATGCAGGAAGAGGATTCAGAAGAGTTGTTCCTTCTCCCAAACCAATTGATATTGTCCCCAAAAAAGCTATAAGAGCCCTCGTGGAAAAGGGAGTTATTGTTGTTGCCGCAGGCGGCGGAGGTATTCCTGTTTTCATTAATTCTCTCGGTTATGTAGAGGGGGTCGAGGCAGTCATAGATAAAGATTTCGCCTCTTCCCTAATATCAAAAGAAGCCGGGGTTGATCTTTTTATTATTCTTACAGGTGTTGACAGAGTTGTTGAAAATTTCGGCAAACCAAACGAAAAACCTTTAAAGAAACTGACAATTGCAAAAGCGGAAAAGATGTTGGAAGAGGGACAGTTTCCTCCCGGTTCAATGGGACCGAAGATATCTGCTGCCATAGAATACATCAAGGGCGGCGGGAATGAAGTTCTTATCACATCTGCGGAAAAGCTCAGATCTGCCTTGATCGGAAGATCAGGAACAAGAATCATAAAAGGGAACTATAAAAAGAAGGGAGAGAAAATTGGAAACTAACTTGAACATAGAAGAAAAAGATCTTGTTTTTATTAAAGATTTTCTTAAAGGAAAGGAAAATCCTGTCGATTTGGATGAAATATCAAATGCCCTCGCTTTCTTTAAAACGGAAAAGAACAGAGTTCAGAAAGTTAAAATATACAGTCCAAACTGTGAATATAAAGTAGGGGATCTTATTTATAAAGAATATCCGGGTAAAATCCCGATAGGAACAAAAAAATATATTGAACTGACAGGGGGGGTTGTTCTCAAAGTCGTTGAAGTCAGGACTAGATTTAAAGATGAAGTTAAATTGGCATATGACGGAACCTCGGATTATAAAAAATATATCGATTATTTAAAAAGACAGAAAATAGAACTTCTGCTTCCTCACAAACAGGTAAAGCCGTGTGAAAAATCCGAATACATCAAGGAAGAGGATGATCCGAGAAGACAATATGCTCCTCTGCTTGGAAAAGATTTTAATCTATTGATAAAAAAACTCATTTCAACTCTGGAAAAAAGCACTGATATTGCTTTCACAGACAACAGAGCAATTCTTTCCAAAAATTTGAAACCCGTTGATGATGAAATCATAAAAAAAATAAGAGATTTCTTAAAAGAGAACGGTAAAGCGGAGAGTACGGAATTCTTTGTAGAAAATTTTATCAAAATACAATCCGACAATAAAGATTTTGAGTCCTACTGTTTTGCTTTGAATTATAAGATGCACACGGAGTTTAAACTTGATTTTCAGAAGGTAAATTCCAAAGGCTGGGGAAAGTGGAACCTCATATCCGTAATATACTACCTGAAAAAAGATTCAATTATAAGCGAAATAAACCCATTGGAAGGCAAAACGGAAATCGAAGATAAAAAAGGATTAGCTCAGAAGCGGAGAAAATTTGAAGAAGAAATTTTTGACAATAACAATAACAGATATTTTCTTTCCCAGAGAGAGATAACTTCCGGTGCATTGAGATTGAGACATTCCATCCCTGAAATGGCTGAATTCGAAGAGATCAGTCTTATTGATGAGAATACAAAGAAGAAATATACCGCCTACTACTATTCGGATTCAAAACTTCTTATGGGTATGGATGAGATATACAACAGCTATAAAATAATACAGGGAGCAATATTCACGATCTCGGGCTTTAAAGATGATTCTCTCTATTTTAATATAAGGATAACAAAAAAAGGTACTATCTCAACAAGAATAGAATTTGATAAAGAGAGAAAAACCTTCTTCCCGAAAGAGGAAAAAATCGCATCTCAGGTTTTTGTAAACAAATCGATGTATCTCGAACCCGGAATTATCTCTGATATAAACTTAAATATTGATTATTACAGAAAAAGCGGTTCTCTTAACGATCTTATTTTAAAGATCTTTTTTGATTTCGGTATCAAAGAAAAAAATTCGGAGCTTACTATATTGCAGCTTTATCATATCCTTGATCTTATATATCCTATTAGATTTGAGCTTGTTGCCGATATTATTCTCGGAAACAGCATTTTTATCCCATCAGAAAAATTATCGGGAGTTTTTTATCTTGATATAAGTATTACAGACAGAGAAGACTACAATAGAGAGAAGGGGAAAAAAGAGATTCTATCGGAAAATACAGGACAAAAATCCGAACCGTCTCAATCAGGAGCAGTATCAAAGGAGATCTCCGCAAAAGAAGAGATAAAAAGGCTGAGAGAAGAACGGAAAAAGAAAAGAGAAGAGGAGATGATAAAAAAAGAGCAGCTTGAGAGAGATCGTAAAGCGGAAAAGGAGAAAAAATTCTCCCCGCACATATCAACGACAACTCCTAAGCCTGTTAAAGTTAAAGACATCCCCGAAGAGATTGAAACAAGATCTTTTGAAAAAGCAAAAAGAAAAGCAGCAGCCGTTAAAAAAGAATCAAAATATGAGTTTAAAGAAAAAGAGGGGAAATCCTCTAAGAAAGTTTCACCGAAACCTCAAGATGATCAACTTGACATTGAAGATATTAAGAGTGAAATAGAGTTACTGAAATTGAAAGATAAAGTAGAGAAGGGTAAAAGAACCATAACGAAAAAAGTAAAGAAGAAGGAAATCGCCTTTAAAGATAATGGAAAAGGTTTAGGCGGTGTTTTTGCTTCCAAATTAGATGAAATAATACAATCGGAAGATAAAGAAAAAAAAAGTAAGAAAAAAACAGATAAAGAAAAAAAATGAAAATCCTCTTATCTGATTGGATGAGAAAGCTTGATTCGGACGCCATAGACCGGATTGGAATACCATCTACCGTTCTTATGGAAAATGCAGCATCCGGTACTGCTGAATTCATTAAAGATCAATTCCCAAAAACAGCCTATCCGGACATTCTTACCGTAGTAGGTCCCGGGAACAATGGAGGCGACGGTATTACGGTTGCAAGGAAACTGTTCGCTGCAGGATATAAAGTTCAAATAGTCTGTTTGACTGACCCGGATAAATATAAGGGTGATCCGCTTATAAATTTTAATATAATTAGAAATATCGGTATTTCATTTGAATATATCACTGAAATTTCATCCTTTAAAAATATTCTTTCCACTTATAACGGCAATAACTCTCTGATAGTTGATGCCATCTTCGGAACTGGATTGAAAAGACCGGTGAAAGATTCATATTTTGCCGAAGTTATTGATAACATAAACCTTTCCGGAATCAAAGTGGCATCGGTAGATCTCCCTTCCGGTATATCGGAAAAGTTTGCAAGTTCAGAAGGTTCAAATATTGCGGCTGAAATAACTTCGACATTTCAGACACTTAAAATATCCCACCTTTTCCCCGATACGATAGAAGCTTCGGGAAAAATTAGAATTATAGATATCGGTATACCTGAAATGCTGTTGAATAAAAAAGATTACTATATTGAGTTGATAACCAAGAATAGTGTGAAACCGGTTTTTACAACATCACATAAGGGTGATCATAAGGGGGTTTATGGACACTCGCTTATTATTGCCGGTTCAGATGACAAGCCAGGAGCGGCAATTATGGCTTCCATCTCATCATTACGTTCAGGAGCAGGACTTGTAACATGTGCTTCCGCTCTAAATGATATTGAAGTTATCGCAGGAGCAAATCCCGAGATAATGGTTCTCAATGATCTGACACCGGAAAAACTTATATCTAAAATTTCCGGATTTAGTGTTGTTCTCGCAGGTCCCGGCATGGGAATAAACAGTTATACAAAGCTTGTTGTTACAGGATTATTAAAAGAGAGTAAAAAACCTCTTGTCCTTGATGCGGACGCACTTAACATAATGGAGGGAGATTTCGCTATTCTTAAAAGAAAAACAGATGTTCCTGTTATATTAACACCACATCCCAAAGAATTTTCAAGAATATCAGGTTACAATATTTCCGAAATAGTTGAAGCTCCATACAAATTTGCAAGAAATTTTTCAATGGAATTTAATGTTTATTTGATTCTCAAGGGACATAGAACGGTTATCTCCACACCGGATGGGAAAGTTTTTATAAATCAGACCGGAAACAGCGGTATGGCTACTGCCGGCAGCGGTGATGTGTTGAGCGGAATAATAAGCGGATTAATTGCAAGAAACATACATATTATTGATATGGAAACAATATTAAAAGCTTCGGTCTTTATTCATGGATTTGCCGGAGATCTTGCAAAGGAAAATATCGGAAAAGTCGGAATGACGGCAACTGATATCGTAAAATATCTGCCCGAAGCAATCAAGAGGATCGATGATTTTAAAACTGAATTCCTTTTCGGCTGAAGACACATTTAAGATCGGGAGAAAACTTGCCGCCCTACTGCAAGGTAATGAACTCATTCTTTTATCCGGAAACCTCGGAGCGGGAAAAACAGTTTTAACAAAAGGGATAGGCTCTTTTTTTAAAATAGAACCGAATAGTATTGTAAGTCCGACATTCACTTTAATGAACATCTACGAGGGAACTGAAAATATATTTCACCTTGACCTTTACAGGATCGGCGAAAATTTGAACGGACCCGTTCCGGAGATCGATGATAATATCGGTCATGGAATAATTATTGTAGAGTGGGCACAATATCTTGAACAGCTCTACTCGGGAGAAGATAATCTTATAAATATCGAATTGTTTACCGGAAATGACTATAATGAATCAAGAGATATAATTATCAGTTCCGAAACCATTAATACCGATATGTCCTATTTTACAACTTGAATCTGGTTTTACAAAAATTCCTGTAAATTGAGTCGGAAAGAATATCTTTCCCGATTACATCAAAGAAATATTTCCCGGGTTTTCTCAAGTTCATATCAATTTTAAAATCTATCTCTCTTTTTGAAAGAATTTTATCACTTAACTCTTCTATACTCTTTTTTACTTTAATAACTCCGGCTTTATTAAAATCAAGATATTTATAAACCCTGAATTCGAAAGAGGCTTTAACCCTGCCGTTTTCTTCCTTAAAACTTATAAATTTTGTTGGAATACGAACAATAATATTATCGTTTTTCACCGAACACTTAAATCGGAATCGGTGAGAAAGCCCCTTCCCGTTATCAAGTATTGAAATTTTCGCAAGATCAATCGCAGTTAATAGAGTCGCCGGATATTTGGCAAGTTTGAATTTTCCGAATCCATTGTTATCCGTAAAAACAAGATATAATTTGTATCTGTAATAGAACCACCTTTCCATCGGAAGCCGCTTTGTTGTTGCAAGCCTCCCATCTTTTCTCAAATAAGGCATCTCCCCGAATTCTCTTCGATCGGGAATTCCGAGTTGAAGCAAAATTCTTCCACGCTCAGTCTCCCATCCTGAATTTTTCTCTGAATTCTCACGGAACCAGCGGTTTGCATATTTTATCCTTTCCATATAACTTATAAGTGCTTCATTTTCGTCATTATCCGGAGTAGGATCTCTCTTTTCCCAGAACTCTTTAATAAACTCCTTCTTTGAACTATTATCAGGAAGATGCTTATATATCTGTTTCTCCTCTTTTGACATGATAAACCTTGTTTTCTTATAAAAATCATCGGTTATTTTAATCTTTTTTATATCGCTATTATATCTTGGATTTGACCCTGCACATCCGACAAATAATATCAAGGAAGGCAGTAGTGAAGCTAAAACCATTCTATTCATTTTTACTCCATTTCTCTATCTTAAAAAAAAGTTTATTCCGATACTATATGTCAATCCCGAAAGATCAAACTTTTTAAATCCTTCGAACAGATCCGAAAGAGTCCCTTTAAGATATTGATATTTTGTTTCAAACGAGACTCCGATATTCTTTGAGAATCTGAAAACAAAACCTCCTTTCAGGTTAAATCCGGGAGTAACTGTCAAGGTATCCGCATATCCTTCCTGGATAGTTCCGTATTCGAAATCAATAAAATCCCCCCACTGTTCATATTTCCATGAATATATTCCGACACCGCCTCCAAGATACGGGAAAAGCAGTCTTCTATATCCCAGAGGATAAAATTTTGCATCCATCTCCACACCGCTGATACGAAGATAGATATTCTGATTTATGGGAGAATTATCATCATACACATAATCCTTATAAGAAGAATATATCGTTTTCGAATATGTTCCGCCTTCAAGAGAAAAAGATAAAAACTCCCCTACAAAATATTCATACTCTATTCCATAATAGGGTGCATTAAGTTCATCTTTTGAAAATGAGAGGTTCTCAAAGTTAGTGTCCCAGAGATCCGATTCCATTGCAGGATAGAACATTCCGAGCTTAAAATTCACACTTCTCGCTGCAAACATTAAAGTTCCGGCAAACAGTACAGTTAAAATTATTACGTTTATTTTTCTCATTTTTACCTCCATACAATTATGAGCAATTTAAATGCCAATTAATATGGGGTATTGTCACCCTAAAGTGTCCTTTAATGAGAACACCTCACTCTATTTAATAGCTTTAATTATCTTTGCTTTTCCGGGAACGGAATTAAACCTTTTCAACTCTTTCCCGTTCTTAAACACTATTATGGTCGGAACACCGAGAACAAAATAGTCCTGGGCGGAAGAAGGATTTTCCGTCACATCAATTTCATATCCTTTAATATCTTTATCCGGCAAATCCGAAATGATCTCTTCTATCAAAGGAGGGACCTTTTTACACGGAGCACAGCCGGGAGAGCTGAAATCAAGAATAACATATCCTTCGGAATCAACTATACTTTTATAACTGTCGTCAACAATCTTTTCCATATCTATTCACTTAAAAGTTTCTTGATCTTGTTTGAAATAAGCTTAAGATTTCCGGATCCTATCTTAATATAGTTAACATTACCGGCTTTATCTATAAAAACCATAGTTGGAATACCCGTAATCTTATATTTATCAAAAGCCATTCCCTCATCCGCAATAGCAATCGGGTATGTAATATTAAGCCTTTTTATAAAACCTTTAACCAGTTTGATCTCCTCTTCTTTACTTACTTTTCCTTTTTTTACCGTATCATCACTATATGATCCGTATAATTTTGTAAATCCTATTACAACAAGTCCGGAATCTTTTTTCTCATTAAACTCTTTAATAAGAACAGGAATGACATTTCTGCACGGAGAACACCATGTAGCCCAAAAATCAATGATCACAACCTTTCCCTTAAGTTTATCAAGTGACAGAGGTTTTGAATTAACCCATGTTTCCGCAGCAATAGACGGTGCCTTTTTCCCGATAAATTCAAGCTGAGATAATTCCGACTGAAGAGATTTTTTCCCGCGAGGATTTTTTGTCTCCTCTATCCCTTTTTTCAATACGGCTTTTGCTTCGTCATAATCACCATTCTGTTTTGAGACCGAAGCAAGATTCCCGTAGAACATATATCTATACTTTTTCAGATCCTCAGGAAGATCACTCGCATTTAACAGTTTTTCCGAATACTCTTTTCTGACTTCCGGATACTTTGAATTAAATGCAAATGACATATATGCATTAAACAGATCACTGTTCCTGTCGACTTTCGATTCGATAGATCTGAATAGCGGAAGAGCATCTTCATAATTTCTCTGAATTGACAACAACTGAACTTTAACCATTTTTGCTTCCAGAAGTTTACTTCCGTTCTTAGCTATAACATTGTCTGTTTTTTTAACAGCTTCTTCAATATTTCCGAGATTTATGAGAATTTTTGCCCGGAGTATCTCTGAAACTTCATTCTGAGATGCATCATTGAATTTTGTTAAGAGTGCCTGATACTCTTTTTTCTTTTCTGTTTTAAAAACTTTAAACTCTTCATAGCTTTTCACATTTTTCTCTTTTTCTTTAAATTTTGTTTCCAGTTCCTTATACTCTTTAACAAAATCATTAGACTTTTTTATATCTTCATTATTCCCGCATGAGACTAAAAAAAGCATAATCATAATAATCGTCATAAAACTTTTAAACATATTATCTCCTTAAAACAATTTATTTTTTCTTTATTATTTACGTTTTGATTATCAAAAAGTTCATACTCTGAAATTAATGGAGTTTCTCACAACTTCAAAAGTTGCAGGTAACCTGTTGCCGAGTTCTCCGTCATATTCTATATTTACACTTTCAGAAGAAGTCACTTGAACTTTTGATGTCCGGATAATCCTGACCTTGGGATTTTTTTCTATTGTCCCTCTGTAAAGGTGGATGGAATTTTTTATAATTTCCAGTTTTTTCATCTCTTCAATTAAAACAAGATCGAAAAGACCGTCATCAACGGAAGCATTCGGAGCTATGATCATTCCTCCTCCGAAAATTCCTCCATTTGCTACAGCTCCAATCAAAAATTTTCCCGTGATCTTTCCATATCCGGAGATATCAAGTGAAAGTTCCTTGGCGGAAAAACTATTAATGGTTTTCAATAATCCTGCATAATAGGATAGAGGTCCTCTTTTTGTAGATGGTGTATCCGAAAGATTTTTAATCACATCTGCACCCAGACCGAAATCAGCAACATTCAAAAAATATTTCTGTTTTTCCGATCTACCTCCGGAACCATATGAGATCCTTCCCAGATCTATCTTTCTTTTCTCTGAACTCTTTATCAACTCTACGGATCTTTTAAAATCGCGTGGAATCTTAAGGAACCTTATAAAATCGGATCCCGTCCCCGAAGGAATTATTCCCAACGATGCATTTTCATTTATTATCCTTTTTGTCTTATCCGAAAAAAAACCGTTGGCGATTTCATTGAGAGTTCCATCCCCCCCGATACCTATGATAAGATCAAACCCGTCCTTTAATAATTCTCTTGCGATCTCCGTTGCTTGAAGAGGCTTCTCCGTAAAAATAAATTTAAACTCTTTAAAATAGTGTTTGATAAGCTCTCTAATAAACTCCCATCTGTCTCCGGTTCTTCCGCGGGCTGAGAATGGATTGACAATCACATGAACTCTTTCCATTATTATGTCGGTTTAGTCGAAAATCTCCACTTTTCTAACCGCATTTACCGGTGGTGTATCCGAGACAACTATCCTCCCGTCACTTGTAAAATATTTGAATATCTTTGTCTTTACCTTACTCACATAATTTGTCGAATATGAAAGTCCCATAAATTTTCTTACTCTTTTAATATAGTTTTTAGTCTCTTTGTAAGGTGGAACACCATTATATTTTTTTACCGCACCTTCTCCTGCGTTGTAAGCTGCAACCGTAAGGTTCAGATCTCCGTTGTATTTTTCATAAAGATATTTAAGATGCTTTATTCCGGCTTCAAGATTTTGCTGAGCATCATATCTGTTGCTTACCCCGTATTTAATAGCCGTATCCTTCATTAACTGCATTAATCCCGCAGCTCCCTTTTTTGACTTTGCATATACGTTAAAATCAGATTCGGCTTTTATTACAGCAAGAATCAGTTTCTCTGAAAGACCGTATTTCAAGGCAAGTTCACCAACTTTTTTTTTATAAATAAATGGAACATCCATAGCGGGAGAAGAAGTTATAAATGAAGCTTTAACCCTGGATTTGGTGAAAATCACATCCGGTCTGTTCGTTACAACTATCCTTCCGTCTTTTGCCTGCTTGATTATAAGCTCCGAATATAGATTCCCTATCATCAGAATAAAAAGCAGAGACAATAATATCTTTCTAATCATTTAAATGTTTCTCAACAACCTTTTTCACTTCGGATATAAATTGTCCGGGATCGGATATTCTAAAACCACCAGCCTGAGCAAAATCATTTCTACCACCGCCATTCCCTTTAACAATAACCGCTATATCCTTTATAAGCCTACTAGCATCAACTTTTTTTGTCAAGTTTTTAGCAACTGAAACAACCATCTTGGACTTGTCATCAATATTTGTACACAGGATATTTATATCACCCCCGTCTTTTATTATAGAATCGGAAACAGAACGCAACCGAGCCGGATCTGCATTTTTTACAAAATTAACAAAAACTCTTAATCCCTTTAACTCAAACCCTGAATCTGCAATTTTTTTTATATCTATTACAGAAAGCTCTTTTACATTTTTTTCGGATTTCTTTTCCTTAATATCTTCGACTAATTTTGATAAATATTCAGGAAGTTTTTCTCTTTTTTGCTTAAAAAGATCCTCAATCCGGCTTAAAGTATTATCCAATGATCTTATATAATTATCACAAGGTTTTCCGGCAACCGCTTCTATCCTTCTTATTCCGGACGCAATGGAAGATTCATTAATGATTTTAAAATATCCCGCTTCTCCAGAATTTTTCAGATGAGTTCCTCCGCATAATTCCATTGAAAAATCATCTATTGATACAACCCTTACTTTATCCGAATATTTTTCCTCAAATATCGCCATTGCCCCCCTGTTGATAGCATCTTCGTAAGAGTGTTCCTCTATCTTGACCGGAATATTCTCCCTGATTTTTTTGTTTATTAAAATCTCAACACCCTCAATTTCCTCTTTAGTGAGAGCTTTATAGTGTGTAAAATCAAATCTTAATTTGTCCGCTCCGACATATGATCCGGACTGTTTTACATGAAGCCCGAGAACCTCTCTTAAAGCAGCTTGAAGCATATGTGTACAGGTATGATGAACGGTAATACTTCTTCGAAAGACAGGATCGATCTTAAGTTTGATCAGATCTCCCTTTTTAAGAGATCCCTTCTCCATTTTGACAAAGTGCAAAACAGTTCCTCCATGACTCTTTTTTGAATCTTGAACGGAACAGAAAAAATTTTCACCGGCTCCCGTACCTCTGTCTCCCGACTGTCCGCCCGATTCACCGTAAAAAGGTGTCACATCTGTTATCATAACACCCTCTTCTCCTTCAGTAAGAGATGTTATCTCACCCTTTTTATCAAACACTCCCAAAACAACCGAATCATTTTCGGAACTTTCATATCCGGTAAATTTACTTTTAAATTTATCAAATATATCATTCTTTCCGGAGAAATTTTTTTGAGTTTTTAATTGAGCTCTTGATTTCTCTTTTTGTGCCGACAATTCTCTTTCAAATCCTTCAATATCAACTTTAATATCTCTCTCTTTTGCAAGATCTATCGAAAAATCAAGAGGGAATCCATATGTATCCGAAAGCCGGAAAAGCTCTTCCCCAGGAATTATATCCACACCGTTCTTTATGGAAGAATCAAGAATATCCATAAACAGTTTTAATCCTCTTGACAGCGTTCTTTGAAATCTCTCTTCTTCGGATTTGATGACTTCCGATATAAATGACCTGTTATAAAGAAGCTCCGGATAAAAATCTTTCATTATATCCACAGCCGTATCGGATATCCTGAACAGAAAATCATCTTTAAAACCGAGAGTTTTCCCATGCTTTGATGCTCTTCTTAACAATCTTCGCAAAATATATCCTCTCCCGTCATTGGAGGGTAAAACCCCATCGGAGATTAAGAAAGAGAGAGCTCTGACATGATCGGCAATTACATTAAAAGCCACCCGATTCTTTTCATTATCAGGATTTAATCCTGCCATGTCTGCGGTTTTTTCTATAATAGGACGAAAAAGATCCGTTTCATAATTACTCTTAACTCCGGAAAGAAGTGCCGTTAGACGCTCCATTCCCATCCCCGTATCAATCGAAGGAGAAGGGAGAGGAGTAAGAGTTCCCTTTTTGTCTTTAAAATATTCCATAAAAACAAGGTTCCATATCTCTACAAATCTGCTATTACCGTCAAAAAAATCAGGCGGACCGAACTCTTCACCTCTGTCAACATGTATCTCGGAACAGGGACCGCACGGACCTGTTTCTCCCATTTGCCAAAAATTATCCTTCTCACCGAGACGAACGATTCTTTCGGAAGGAACTCCGATCTTTTCTTCCCAGATACGGTATGCTTCATCATCTTTTTCAAAAACAGATATCCATAATTTCTCTTTTTCAAACTTAAAATGTTCGGTCATTAACTCCCATGCGAAGGCAATAGCCTCTTCCTTAAAATAATCCCCAAAGGAAAAATTTCCTAACATTTCAAAAAATGTATGATGGAAATCAGTTCTTCCGACTTCATCAAAATCGTTATGTTTTCCGGAAACACGCATACACTTTTGGATAGAAACCGCTCTCGAATAATCTCTCTTTTCTTTACCGATAAAGATATCCTTGAACTGATTCATTCCTGCATTTGTAAATAAAAGAGTCGGATCTTTTGCCGGAACGAGAGATGAAGAGAGTACTTTATAGTGTTTTTTTTTTCGAAAAATGAATAAAACAGAGACCTTATTTCATTACTGTTCATATTACAGATCCTTGATATCCAGCAGATTATGATCGTTCACATCCTGTGAACTGCTGTCTCCTTTTCCATCGGATATATCCGAGATCCTCTTTTCCATCTCCTCAAGCGACATCTCTTTCGTAGATTGGATACCACTCTTCTTAAGTTTGAACTCATCCGGATTCGTACACCACTTAAGAGCTTCTTCAAAAGTAATGAACCCTTTTTCATATAGAAGGAAAAGTGATTGATCAAAAGTCTGCATCCCATATTGAGATATTCCCTGTTGGATAGCTTCATTAATCAACTTTGTTTTTTCAGGAATTACAATACAATCCTGTATAAAAGGAGTGTTTATAAGTATTTCAACGGCAGGGACCCTTCCTTTACCGTCAGTTGTTGGAATAAGCCTCATAGAAATAATAGCTTTAAGAACCGAAGCGAGCTGTATTCTTACCTGTTTCTGATGGTGCGGAGGAAATATTGAAATAATTCTGTTTATTGTCTCTGTCGCATCAAGTGTATGAAGTGTTGATAGAAGCATATGTCCTGTCTCGGCTGCAAGAAGAGCAGTCTCGACCGTCTCATGATCTCTCATCTCTCCGACAAGAATAACGTCGGGATCTTCTCTCAAAGCACTTCTTAAAGCTTTGGCAAAAGTGTTCGTATCTTGTCCTACCTCCCTCTGATTAATGATACTTTTTTTATCTCTGTGAAGATATTCTATCGGATCTTCAATTGTAATAATATGTTCAACTCTGTGAATATTTATATGATCTATCATTGCAGCAAGACTTGTCGATTTTCCACTTCCCGTCGTTCCGGTAACAAGGATCATACCTCTCCGTTCATCTGCAATATTTTCAAGAACAAGCGGTAGATTTAGTTCGGAAATACTCTTTACCTGTGTTGGGATTATCCTTAAAACCAGACCTACAGCTCCACGCTGTTGAAAAACATTACACCTGAAACGCCCGAGTCCGGGAACCGAATATGCCATATCCAGCTCATGTTCCTCTTTGAAACGCTCTTTCTGCTGAGTGTTCATAATGGAAAAAGCCATGGCAATCGTATCTTCCTGCATCAGCCTTTTCAGCTCAACAAGCGGGTGAAGTATTCCGTTAACCCGCAGGATCGGATGATTCCCGACTTTCAAATGGAGGTCGGAAGCCCTTCTGTCAACTGCTATCTTTAACAGATCATCAATATTCATGGATATCTCCTCTAATATTCGGACATATTATAGATTCTTACCTATATTATTTCAAGTATACAATACCTCGGCCTGACCGAAACAGTCTAATATCCATAATACCCTATAAACATATTCAAAGAACAAACTTTAAGAGCAGTAGTCCGGAAGTGTAACTTCCTTTCTTTTTACAACGGCAATCTTGTTAAAAATCAAATCCTATCCAGAATTTGAACCCGTAATAGTTTGACTCCTTTAAATTTGTCCGGTAAACCCACTCAAAATGAGTCGGATATCCGAAAAGATTCAACTCCAGACCGAAACCGTATGAAGAGATCGGATCTTCAAGAACAAAATTATCCGAGAAGAATTTAAACTTAGGTACGGGTGTTGTATTTTGAGAATCACTGAAAATAGGTCTGTCAAGCCAGACTCCACCGAGATCAAAAAAGAACACCCCTCTTATCGGACCCATGATCCCGATTGGAGTGGACATAAAATTTATGAGAGGAAATCTTAATTCGGATGAAAAAATAAACCCGTTATTACCGGTAAGAGAACGAAATGCAGATGCTCTGATAGTGTTATTTCCACCTGTCCAGTATAGTATAGGAAATTTTCCTCCGGAATGAAATCCGTTTAATCTTACGGCGAATACGGTATTAGTGGCAAGCCTGAAATATTTTCTTACATCAAAATCAACTGAATATGAATCCAGGAAATCTTTGCCGAGACGAAAATATTTTTGAAATGACACTTTGAATGTATGCCCCATGGTAGGACCGAAATATGAAAATCTGGTGGTCTCTCCCACAAAAGAGACCGATACTGGAAATGCATATCCGTCAAAGAATTGTCCGAACGGAATCGGACCTCCGTAAAATATATCATCTATCCTCTCATCCTGATGATGGAGAGAAAAAGAGAACTCAGCCCTGTAATCTCTACTGAACGGGAGATGAAACCCGGCGGTCAAACCGAACCTTTTTCTTACAGTAATATAGTTTCGTCTGTCCATAAGTGCAGTTTCCACGGCATCCACATATGAGGAAGGAGTAAAATAGGAGTCGGCGAAATAGTATAGTTGAGTAAAAAACTGAAGTCTCTGTCTAAGGTTTATATATGATAGACTGTAAGATCTGTATCCGTAAAATGAAGCGGCAAAGAGTGAAAAATTATAATCACCCATAAGATCGCTTAGTTGGAGATGCGAATATCCGAAGATAGATCCGTCGGATCCGAACCCTGTCATAATAGGCGGAAGTGACGGAATAAAAAGATTTTTAAACGGTTTGTACTTTTTCCGGCTTGAAAGATTAAAATTAAGTTCTTCTTCGATACCTTTATCAAAGCTTCTGTTCGCTATTACCTTCCCGTCCTTAAAAGAAAATTTGGTCTCGGGTTTCACAGATTTTCCGAATTTCTCTTCAACCGATTTTGAAAATTTCACACTCTCTTTTTTAAATGTTCTATTTTTTATAAAAATATAATCTACACTGTCCTTTGCAAGATATTTGTCAAGTTTTTTTCTATAGAGCGAAAATCTTCCTTTGTAAAATGATGAGATCACAACAGAATTTTTATCTCCGGGTATCTCTTCAGGATAAAAATTACCGGTTTTAACATCGGTATAACAATATCTTACTCTCTCATTCATATCTACCGAATATATATTATAAGAGCCCTTTTCATCCGAGCTGAAATATATTCTCTTTGAATCTTTCGAAAAAGAGGGAGTTATATTGTTAAAATCTCCCGAAGTCAGTTTTATTGCCGATTCGGGATCATTGACAGATCCGTAAAAAAGATGATAAAACTTTCCGATCTGAGCTGAAAAAACTATTTTATCTCCAAGAGGAGATATATCAATAGATCTGATATACAATCTTCCCCGGGTGATCTTTTCCGTTTTACCGGTTGTGAGATCGTGAATAAAAATAAATGATCTCGAATTTTTCACACCGGTAAAATAGACTTTTTTTCCTGCCGGATCAAAATCAGGTGAAGACGGTTCCTGGATATCCGTGAGTTTTATTCGTTTGATTATCCTGTTTTTCAGCACATCCATTAACACAAGATAGTTTGTATATTCCTTTCTTGCAAAAAAAGCAATATTGTCTCCGGAAGAGTCCCATGTAAAAGTTTTTCCATCCTCGGGATTAAAAACAATTGATATCCCGTCATATTTGGAAGTAAATCCGGGAGTAATGTTTTTTATCATCTTTCCGTCTTTCATTGATATAAGGATAATATCCAATTTTCTATTTTTAATATTTGCAGTCACTATTGCAAGAATTTCCCCGGAAGGTGACAAATTATGTGAAAAAGAGTACACAAAAGGAAAATTCGGACCTATTCTGTAACTGTAATCATCGGGACTCTCTTTTGTTATAAAACTTTTAAATTTTTTTCTTACATATTTACCCAATTCAAAATTAAACTCATTTTCCGTTACACCGAAATTCCTGAAAATATTTTTTTTCCTTCCTATCAGACGTCCTCTATAAGAGTATAAAAGATTTCTTACACCTCTGCTGCCGAACTTATGTTCTATAAAATCATAAACCATATGTCCGAAATCATAGGGTGCCCTTCCCGTCGCATTCATTACTTTCATCATTCCGTTTTTTTTGACCTCGGGAATCTGATCGGATATTGCCGCATCTCTTACGGTTAAAAGGCTGAATGACCTCCAGTCTCTCGTTATAAATTCGGAAAAGCCCTCCATTACCCAAAGTGGAGGCTTGTTATATGACAATACACTCCTCGAACTTTTTTTATAGATGATCTCATATTCAAAGATATGACCAAGTTCATGAACTAATGTCCGGGACGTATCCGTAAAAGAGCTGTCTCCATGAAGGACAATTCTATGGTTAACGGGTTCGGCAAACGCTTCGACTCCGGCAGGCATAAATCCCGGAAATATATTTGTCTGTTCAAAATCAACATGTGTATTGTAAAAAATTATCGGTATTTTTTTCGACACTTCGATATTAAGAAATTTAGATATCCTGTCATAAGCATTTTCCGCAATTATCGCAATTTTTTTAATTATTTCAATATCATCCGTATAGTGAAATATCTTAAAATTAGGAGTTTCAATATACTTCCACTTAAAACCCGTCTTGATAACCTTGCTCTTGCCGTAATAATAGCTATATTGAGAATAGACCGACACAGTTGCTCCGATATAGAAAAGGAGCACAATTAATAATATTTTGAATATTCTTTTTTTTCTCATTTTTATATCCTATTTTTTCAACAGAAATCTCCGTTCTGTTTTTCCGACTCTCATAATTCTTCTTATAAATTTTTCTGTGGTTTTTCTAAATAAATATCTGAAATTATAATCGGGGCGTTTCGGATTAGCAGAATTAAGAGTGCTTTTAATCATCTTTTTAAAGATCGTCTTTTTCAACAGCGGATCAAAGAATTCGATCTCCGTTTGAATCTCCCAGTTTTCAACTTTCACAAAAACTTTTCTTTTTTTATGTTTTAATTTTTTTGTGTCAATAACACTTCTTCTGTTTATTTTCAGAAAAACTTTTCCCTTTATAAGAAGAGATTTTTTTTTGAACTCCGGAAACTTATCCGGATATACGGGGCCCTCTATCTCTTTTCTAATCACCTTCGGAAATTCATCAAGGAAAAAAAAGTTTACCACTTTATAAGGCGATAAGCCCTCGGTAGTCCCCTTGATATCAAATGGTGAAAAATAGATATGCTCATATTTAATAAAATCAATCGCTTTCTTTGTAGGTACGGGAATAGAGACAACGGAATATTTTTCCACACCACATCCTGAAAAAAGCAGTATGGCTCCGAAAAACATAACAGATACAATCCTGATCTTCATTTTTTCCTCCTCCTTTTTTTCAGAGCTTTAAAATTCTTGATTTCACCTCTGTCTTTATCCTTATTCTTTTCGCTTCGCTGATCCATCCTTATCTTGAGTTTTTTGATATTTGCAAGGATATATCTGTTTTCCGGTAAAATTGATAAAGCCTTTTTATACTCTTCCATTGCCTCTTTAAGCTTACCTTCAAACTCATAGGAAACTGCGAGATTATTATGAACCGCGGCACTTTTATCACCTGATATAACAGACTTTTTCCACCGATATTCCGCTTCCTTCCAGAGACCCTTTTTTGCAAGATCATTTGCAAAAGCAAATTCGGATCTGAAAGAGTGTGCTGCACAAGCAGGGAAAAAAAATACGAGAGAAAGAATTATCACCGTTTTTTTCAAGAGAACCTCCTAAGTACCATTATAATTTAATCTCAACTGTTTTCAAACAGAAAAAACAGCTTAGATAATCAAGCAATTTTTTTGCCATCAAAATGCAAAATGAGTGTCCTCGTTCCGACACATATCCGCTTAAAAGTGTCATCATAATATCAGAAGGTTTTTCAACCGGCTTATGATATAATATTTATCGGAAATAAAATGGTTAAAGGAATCGGGACTGATATTATCGAAGTTGATAGAATAAAAAGATCAATTGAGAAAGATAACGGTTTTGCAGAACGGATATTTTCTGAAGAAGAGATATCATATTGCAGATCAAAGGTGAGAAGCGAGATCCATTTTGCAGCAAGATTTGCAGCAAAAGAGGCTTTCTTCAAAGCACTCGGAACAGGCTGGCGTGACGGAATGAAATGGAAAGAGATATCGGTCAAGAACGATCCGCTGGGAAAACCGGAGATTCAATTATCCGGAAAATCTTTGGAATTCTTTAATAAGAACAGCATGAGAAGGATAAATATTTCAATTTCTCATACAAAGATCTATGCGGTTGCTTTTGTGATAATAGAGTAAAAAAACTTTTTTCTCAAGCAACCTGTTTGATAAACTTCCCGCACCGTTGAAAGAACTGCATGTTTAAAGTAGAATGTACCAATGAGTGAAAAAGAGAATATTCTTATAACCGGAGGAGCCGGATATATCGGAAGTCACATCGTCAGAGATCTCGGAGAAAAAGGATTCAATCCTGTAGTTTTAGATAACCTTTCAACCGGTAATCGCCAAAGTCTTCTTTACGGTGAACTTATCGAAGGAGATGTAAATGACGAAAAACTCGTATCCCGGATCATTAAAAAATATGATATCAAAAGTGTGATTCATTTTGCCGCGTTTATTCAGGTTGAAGAATCCGTTAAAAATCCTTTCAAATATTATGAAAATAATTCGATAAAATCATTTTTTTTCATAAAAACGTGTGTTGAAAACGGAATAGAAAATTTTGTTTTTTCTTCAACAGCTGCAATTTACGGAATGCCTGATGAAATTCCGGTCAAAGAAAGATCACCTTTGCTGCCCATAAATCCTTACGGCAGATCAAAGCTGTTTACAGAGATGGTTTTGAAAGATATTTCGGAAGTTAATGATAATTTCAACTATATCGCTCTGAGATATTTTAATGTAGCAGGAGCAGATCCGAAAGGAAGAATCGGACAGAACTATGAAAAGCCTACACATTTAATAACCCTTGCTTTAAGAGCTGCTCTCGGAGATTATCCGTCATTAAAGATTTTCGGGACTGATTATGACACTCCCGACGGAACGGCAATAAGAGATTATATTCACGTTGACGACCTATCCAAAGCTCACCTGCTCTCTCTTGATTATTTAAAAAACAAAAAAAAGAGTAATATTTTTAACTGCGGATATGGAATGGGATTAAGCGTTTCGGAAGTGATCGGTACGGTGAAAAAAATCACCGGGATAGATTTTAAAGTTGAAAATGCTCCGAGACGGGCGGGAGATCCTCCAAAACTTATTGCTGACTCTTCTCTAATCAAGGAAACACTCAAATGGATTCCGGAATCCGATAATATTGATAAGATAATCGAAAATTCATGGCTTTGGGAAAAAAAACTAAAAGGAATTTAAAATGAGAAAATTCATTGTTTCATTAATTTTAATTCTGCTTTTTACTCCTTATTTTTTCTTTGCTCAAAATACAAACATTACAAATCCGAATAAAAGTGAGGATGAGAGGGAAAAATTATTGAAGGAGTTGGAATATGATGATTTGACTCCGGCTAAATATCAGATAAACGCAAAGGTATTCCCCGATAAAAGAGAGATAATATGTGAAGAGATCTTGAAATTCACAAATAGTTCAAAAGCAGAGATCAATAAGATAATGCTAAATCTCTTTTACAATGCTTTTGAAAATAAACATACTACATTTTTCAAAGAATCCGGGATTTTCAAACTGTCCAAAGAGAGTGTTGCAAAATTAAAATTCGGTAATATAGAAATTACCGAAATAAATATTATCAGTAGAAGTGAAAAATTTAGCAAAAAAATCAAGTATATTTCACCGGACGATAACAATAGTAATGATAAAACAGTTGCCGAAATAAAACTCGACAAACCGATTCTACCCGGAAATTCAATCTGGCTTAAAATCAAATATAAACTGAATCTTCCTCAAATATTCTTTAAAACCGGTCAAGCAAACAACTATCTTTTTCTCAGCCACTGGTATCCGAAGATCGGATTACTAAGAAGCGACGGAAGTTGGGATATTCATCAGTTTCACAGAAAAGACAGATTTGTAGAAAATTTTGCAGACTTTAATGTTAGAATCACAATCCCGTCAAAATTTAAGATAGGATCAACAGGAACAGTCATAAAAAAAGAGGAGGACGGAAAAGGAAGAACAATCTATGAGATAAGTGCACTAAATGTTCATGATTTTGCTTGGGTAGCTTTCCCCTATTTCAGAGAAATTCATAAAAAAATTAAGCTTAAAGGAAATAATTTTGAAACCGATATTATCATTCTTTTATCTCCGGGACACAGATCAGCCGAAAAGAGATATATCGGTGCAACTGTTTTCGCCCTGAAATATATGAGTAAGAATGTGGGAGCATATCCCTACAAAACCCTTACAATTGTTGATCCTCCCCTGAAAGGTTTTAACTCGGCGGGATATAAATATCCGGGAATCATAACAGCCGCATATCTAAAGTTGATCCCATACGCATTGAAAATAACGGAAATGTCCATCTTCCGTGGAATATCAGGACAATATTGGTATGGAATTGTTACCGGAAAGGATCTTAACAGCATAAGAATTGAAGATGGAGTCGCTACTTTTTTTGAGATGGAAATAATGGACTCATATTTTCTAAACAGAGCTTCATTTTTCAACTCATTCTTTTTAAATGTCTTTGACTGGGAATTAAAAAGGTTAATATATCTAAAATTAAACCCTTCAAGCAGACCGGAGGGAGTGGCAATGGGATTTTTAATGAACAAATATTATTTCAGCAATCTTAACTTTAATATTTCTCTTCTTCTAAGAAGCCTAAAAAATTATCTTGGCAAAGACAAGATATTCGGTTTTTTCGGATATTATTTTAACAGATTTAAATTCACTCCGACTTCATCAAAAGAATTCTCAAGATCTTTTAACAACTATTTCGGTGAAGATTATTCATGGGCTTTCGACCAATTTGCAAAACAGTATCCGCTTCTTGATACGGCTGTTCATTCCGTATCTTCCGATCAGGTTGCAATGCGAAAAAATATTTTCAGGAATGAAGCTGTTTTTGTCAGAAAAAGCGGATATTTTCCGGTTGATCTGTTAATTCGTCTGAAGAGCGGTAAGGAACTTAAGATTTTTTGGAAAGAGAGAGAAAAATGGAAAAAAGTGACATTTGATGACACTTCACCGATAGATTTTGCAGCTGTAGATCCGGGGTTTAAAATTCCGCTTGATATAAATCTTGTAAATAATTCAAAATCACTTGAAAAAAAGATGAGTGTTTTTAACAGATTAGCACTGAAATTCGGTTTCTTATTTCAAAATATTCTCGGCTTTCTGCCTCTATAGGAGAACTAATGAAAATTATAAGATCTCTTCTTTTAGGATTTAATCTAAGGAATGTTTCACTATCCTTATTTCTCTGGGGGTTTAATCTCTTCTTCTCTTTCATTCTATATTTCGGTTTTTATATGGTTTTTTCAATATCGGCAGGATATTCAAGAATAGGAGAAAATATATTAAAATTCGGTCTTTTCACAACACTATTTGATATTTTTGAAAATTTTAACGGAAGTTTTTCCCTTATGATCTCAATGTCATTTATGATCATAGTTATCTACATTTTATATTCCATATTTATCTCTTCGGGAATGTTTTCAATTATGATTGAGGAAGAACCCGTAACTTTTTACACTCTCTTCTCTGCTTCAGTTGAAAATTTCTTTAAATTTCTTAAGCTATTTATCATCAATATAATCAATTTTTTTATTGCTATCTCTCCCTCTATTTTTCTTACAAAATTTTTCTGGAATATTTTAAAAATCTCAACAAACGAAACTCTTTTCGGATTGCTATTTATAATTTTCCTGATCATTCAATCACTTTTCCTTATAATTTCTGCTGCAATTTACGATTTTTCCAGATTAATAAGGTTGAGAGAAGGAAGAAATTTTTTCTTTTCTTTCAGAGAAGGGATCAAGTTTGTTTTTAGAAATAAAAAAAATATTATGATAATTTATATTTCATATCTTATTTTTCTCTCTCTGATCTATATGCTGTTGAGACTTGCGTTCGGACCCATGGAGGAATTTTTCAATCTTATTTTTATATTTGTAATGTTTCAGCTTTTCATCTGGTTTAGATATTTTTTGAAAGTTGTTGTAATTCAGGGAGAATTAAATCTCTTTAATGTACCGGTTTCCGAAAAAGGAAAAATTTGACCGGCGATATACCGAATTATTAATCTGATTTTAGCGGAGGAATGAGTAATTGGTAAGTATAAAAAGCAGTAAAATAAATCTTCTCGAAGGTAATCTGTATAAAACAATAATAAAACTGGGATCTCCCATTGCACTCGGTGCTGCAATACAGATGTTCTACAATCTTGCGGATACTTTCTGGCTCGGGAAACTCGGCAGGAGTGCAATATCGGCTCCTATTATCTCTTTTCACATAATTTTTCTCATTATTGCTCTCGGGATGGGATTTTCAATTGCCGGAACTTCACTTGTTTCCCAGTTTACAGGTGCGGGCGAGAAGGAAAAAGTAGATAGAGTGACCGGAAATATACTTCTCTACCTTGGGATCGGTTCTCTTTTTTTTGTCTTTTTGATTTATCCGTTCAGTAGTGAGATTTTAAAACTTTTAAGAACTCCTTCCGATGCATTTCCTAAAACTTTCACATACTTTCGTATAACTGTCATTGGTATTCCGCTCTCATTCCCATTTTTTGTTTTCCAGGCTGTTTTTAACGGATACGGAGACACAAAAACACCTTTAAAAATAGAAATGACTTCGGCAATACTAAACCTAATTCTTGACCCTATTTTTATTTTCGGTTATTTCGGATTCCCCGAACTTGGAGTTAAAGGAGCGGCAATCGCTACAACCGGAACAAGAGCTCTGGCATCTTTTATTGCATTGTATATTCTTTTCAAAGGGAAAAAAGGGATTAAGATCACACTAAAAGATCTGAAACCGGACAGGAGCCTCCTTCCCATGATATTAAAAACAGGTGCTCCCGCTTCACTCGGAATGTCGGGAGCTTCATTCGGATTCCTTGTTCTAATGGGTCTCGTCAATACTTTCGGTACATCGGTTATCTCGGCATTCGGAATTATGTCAAAGATCGTTCATCTCTATATGATGCCTGCGATGGGAATAGGATCCGCAGTTACAGCTATTGTCGGACAAAGCCTCGGGGCAAATATGCCTGCACGAGCAAAAGAGGCGGTTAAAAAAGGGATCAGGCTAATGATCATTGTAATTTCTCCTTTTATTCTTTTTTCAACTTTTTTCGGTCATGAACTTACAGGATTTTTTATCCCCGGAGATCTTCTTGTGCAGAGCATCGGGGCTACAATGTTTCTTATCATTTCACCTTCGGTGTTTTTCTTCGGACTTTCATCTATTATTAACGGTGCATTTCAGGGATCCGGTTATACCGTGCCGATTATGGTAACAAATCTTGCGAGAATATGGCTCTTTAGAATCCCATTTGTATATATTTTGGCAGTTGTCATAATGAACGGTCCTTCCAATCCGGACGCCACCACCGGGATATGGTGGGGAATGTTTTTTTCAAACATGCTATCATTTCTTATGATATATTTCTGGTATCTTCAGGGTAAATGGAGCAAAGCAAGGATCAAAGAGATAAAAAGATAGAGAGTAAAGATGGAAAACCTTTTTTCAAATAAAACTATTGACTTCTTGAAGAGTGAACTTGAAAACTTTGAAGAAATCGTCAGCGTTATAAAACCTTCTTCAGGAAATCTTCCCGATCTTAAAGGATTTGATATTTTCGGAGAATCAATACCCTTGAATGGGGTTGCAGGCGGGGATCATATTATTTATATTGATTTCAACAAACGTTATGATCTTGAAAAAAGAATTGAGGAAGCAAAGAGAATAAAGGAATTCAATGTTGCAAAAAATCTTGAAAACATGAAAAACAGAGCAGGCATTCTTATTTCAGACGTATCAGGTCACAAGATAACCGATGCAGTACTCGCAGCAATGCTTCATCAGGCATTTCTTACGGGAATTCTCTACGAATTGACATCTAACGGGGAGATCACCCACAAATTATTTGAAAATATCAATTCGAGATTTTACAGATCTTCAAGTTTTTCCAGATTTATCACCATGATCTACGGTGAAATATTACTGGACGGAACATTCAGATTTATAAACGCCGGTCATCCCCCTCCGGTAATATTTTCAGGTGAAAAAGAGCGTTTATGGAGAATTAGTCAGGATAAGATCGTAAACTTTCCGCCGATCGGAACTATTCCCTCCCAAGATGATCCTGATCTCAGAAAAAATTTCAGCCGCTTCGGTTATAAAAAAAGATATTCCATTAACAGTATTAAATTAATGCATAAATGTGACATTCTCATATTGTATACCGACGGACTTCTTGAACACGGGATTGAGGAAGGAGAACCCTATTTCCATAATAAAATGGAAAAGTTTTTATCCTCCGTAAAAAAGAAAAGTGCAAAAGAGATAGGAAAACTATTAAAAGAAAATATTCTGTCGCACTCCGAACCTGGCGATGATATCAGCTATGTCCTAATAAAAAAAATATAGCAATTACCTCCAATGTCCCGATATCCATTTCCATCCGGCACCTCTTTTGACCCAATGACCGGAGACCCACCTTTGCCCTCTTCTTTTTTTTGTCCAGTGTCCGTTAATCCATTGATAGCTTCCGTGTCTCCATGCCCAGTGTCCTTTAACCCATATATAACCGTGACCGGGTATTGCACCACGAGCAACAACTCTTCGAGGAGGAGGTGCCTGCCGTGGAGGACGGTAAGCGACACATTCCAGAGAAAAAATAGTCAGGATACCCGAGATTACAACTACTGATATTTTGTTTATCATACTTCCTCCTTTACAAAATGATAAACAAAGAAAAAATATTTTTCAAATTGTAACAATCAGCTGAAATTCAAAGATCTAAGTTTTTTATCCGTTTTTTCTATTATTTCGGATATCAGCTTATTATGAGTTGAATAGTTCTCTATAATATATTTCGCATCCTTCTTTGCCAATCTGAAAATATCAATATCCTCTTTGGGATCTCCAAGACGGAAATCCAATCTCCCGGATTGTCTAAAACCCTGAATAACACCGGAACCTCTCATTTTCATATCCATTTCCGCAATTTTGAAACCATCATTATATTCTCTTATGGTTTTTATCCTCTGCTTCCCGGTTACCGTCATTTTCTCTCTCGGTAACAGATAACAAACGGATTGTCTATCACCTCTTCCGACCCTTCCCCTAAGCTGATGAAGCTGGCTTAGTCCGAATCTGTCCGCATCCTCTATAATGATAAATGTTGCACTCTTCACATCCATTCCAACCTCTATAACCGTAGTTGAAATAAGAACGGTTATTTTACCTTTTTTAAACCGTTCGAATATCAGATTTTTCTCATCCTCCGGAGTCCTTCCCGAGATCATTTTTATGGGAATTCCGCTAAATATTTTTTCGAAAAACGGAAATTCACTCTCCAGTGATCTCATTCCTGAGAAATTTTCCGAATCCTCAATCAAAGGAACAACAATATATCCCTGTTCACCTTTCTCAACCCTTTCTCTCAGCTTTAAATAAAAGTCCTCCCTTTTTGCCGAATCAATCACAAATGTTTTAACCGGTTTTCTCTCTTTGGGAAGAGTTCTGATCGACGAAATATTCAGATCATCGTATAAGGACAGTTGAAGTGTTCTCGGGATAGGAGTTGCAGTTGTCACTAAAAGATCAACATTGGATCCTTTATAAAACAGTGCTGCCCTTTGTGATACTCCGAATCGCTGCTGTTCATCGATAACTATCGCTGAAAGGTTATTAAACTTTACCTTTTCATATATTAGCGAATGGGTTCCGAAAACAATATCAATCTTTCCGTTCCCAATCTCTTCAACTATCTTTTTTCTCTCTTTTGGCGGGGTCTTCCCGGTTAGCAGAGCAATTTTAAATTCTTTAAAAAATTTCTTTGCATTTTCAAAATGTTGAAATGCAAGAACCCCGGTCGGAGCAAGAAATGCTCCTTGAAACCCGTTCAAAAGTGCTACCAGCAGATATGAGAAAGCAACAACTGTTTTTCCGGAACCGACTTCCCCCATAAGGATCCTCTGCATACTGTGTTTTGAATACATATCATCTAAAATATTTTTCAAAGCTTTTTTCTGATCTTCCGTAAAAGAAAAACCCACTCTATCACCGGGGATATCTTCATTGTTCACTTTTTTTTTATAGATGTTGTTTCTCAATCTGAATGACATTTTTTTCCTTATATAACTTAATTCAAGATGAAAGATAAAAAATTCGGTATATCTGAACCTCTCCCTTACCTTCTCCTGATATTTCAGATCATCTCTTCCCGGAGAATGGATCTTTTTCAGTGACTCTTTCAATCCTGTAAATTTTCTCAATTTCATAATTTCATCGGGAAGAAGTTCGTGGATATTTTCGATGGATAGAAGAATGGAATCAATAAATTTTTCTACTCTTCCGGACCCGATCGTGGACAATCTCGGATATAAAGGAATTATCTTTTTCTTTTTACCGCCTATCAGAATCGGATTATCCATCAGGAAAATACCGTCCTTATCAAACATATTTCCGAAAATTACAATCTTTTGCCCTGTTTTTAAATTACCATACATATACGGTTGATTAAAAATTCGGATATGAACATTCCCGAAAACCGTTTTTCCAAAAATATTGATCACGGAAAATCGTTTTGCATACCTTCTGTAGATAGTAAGTTTTTCGATCTCTACTTGATAAACAGCGGGAGTACCTATGGAAATCTCTTCGGAAATATTTTCACTGTCAATATATGAAACGGGGAATATTGTTAGAATATCATAAACCGTTGTTATTCCTCTGCCGGCTAACAACGCTCCGGTCTTTTCACCTATTCCTTTAACTGAAGTTACCGGTTTGTTTAGATAATCGTTCAATAAAAGAGTGTTAGTTTTTTATAATCGATCTTAATATTCTTAATTCCGGGCAGAAGACGGAACCAGTCAAACATAGATTTCTTAACTTTATATCCTGTCTGAGCTGCTGAAAATGCTTGATCGAGAATTTCAGGAGAAAATGATGTCCCGTTAATCTTCAGGTTCTCAAAGTCAAACCTCATTCTATAATTTTCAAATTCCGCTTTGCCTTCAAAATCGACCTCAAAATTTTTTAGAAATGCAGGTAACCTGCTATATTTTTCACCCTTTAGAACCACTTTTAAAAAGCCCGAAACCTTGTTGTCTTTCTTAAGATTAAGTTTAATATATTTTACCTCGGGTGAATATCGCCTTGTATAGATAAGATTCAGATAAGAGTTCAGTTCATCTTCAGTAAAATATGCCCTTTTCAGCATTACACCTTTTCGTCGCGTTTGAGCTATCCGGGTTAGATATTTGTTAACCTTTTTTGCCTTTTCCGGAGAAAATTCATTCGGATACAGCATGGATATTATAAAAATTAACGATATAAAAACAGTCGCTTTTTTCATTTTTCGATTATAACTTTTCCATCCGAAATTTTCAAACTACCATTAAAGTAGAGCTCTATTGCTTTAGGAAAGAGTTCATGCTCATATTTCAAAATTTTTTCAGAGAGAGATCTTTCATCATCATCAGGATCAACAGTAACCGCTCTCTGTAAAATTATGGGTCCGCTGTCCACTCCCGTATCGACAAAATGGACGGTACATCCGCTTACCCTGACCCCGCGATCAACAGCCTGTTTCTGTGCATGCAATCCGGGAAAAGAGGGAAGAAGAGACGGATGTATATTAACTATCCTCTCCCTGAATGCATCTATAAACCGTTCTGAAAGAATCTTCATAAATCCGGCGAGACAGATAAGATCAATATTTTGTTCCTTTAAAATTTTAATCAGATGATCCTCATATCCGGATCTCGTCGGAAATTTTTTTGCAGAAATATACAAATTGGGAATTCCGAAATTTTCTGCAAGAGTTAGTCCGAGAGCTTTTTTTTTATTGCTTATGACAAAAGAGACCTCAAAATTTGAATCTTCTCTTTTTGAATATCTGCATATGGACTCAAAGTTACTCCCCCTTCCCGAAAGAAGAACCGCAACCCTGCCTTTTTTCCTGTTATTCATAAAATCATACCAATTTCAGGATAATGCCGAAGGGGGGACTCGAACCCCCACAAGATTGCTCTCACAAATACCTGAAACTTGCGCGTCTACCAATTCCGCCACTTCGGCATCCTGAAAATCAGATGTATATTATAACAAAAACTATAGGAATTAAAAGACCCAGAATTGTCAACCAAGCACCTCTGCCTTTTATCCCGTTCTTACCCTTTAATACAAAAAGCCCTGTCAGAGCAAGAATTATCAGTAGCAGAGCATACAGATCCGAAAAATAGGTCCAGACCTTCCCGAGAGTATTAAGATGAAGTAAATTTATCTCCTTGATTATCTTTCTGCTTCTTATTCTTTCAATCTCACCCTTTCTCTCTTTAAGGTGCAGTGTTACGGTTTTATCGGAATAAAATATCTGAACCTCTTCGGGTTCAGGTCTGAAAATTTCCGTATAATCAGTCCCCAAATTATTTTGTGAAAGAATATTTTTGATCGATTCTTTGCCGATCCCGGAATTTCCCTCATCTGTTTTTATCTCAAATTGTGTTTTAGTAATCACATAATTCGGGTTAAAATCCGATTTATGATTTAAAAATATCCCTGAAACCGCATAAATAACCGTTAATCCGAAAGCAAGATATCCAAGATCCCTGTGAAGAATATTATTCCATTTTCTCCATTTCATTTCTATGCAGCTATTTTTTTTCTTTTATTACAACTCCGGTCGGTCGGAATTGATATACGGTTATTCCCTCTTTTACCGTGGTAGGATCAAATTTTATCCCATTCTCTTCAGCCTGATGTTTTCTCTGCTCAATAAGCTGTTCCTTTGAGTATGAAAGTTTATATAATTTGCCTTCAACAACAGCAAATTTTCCTTTAAAAGTTAATGGGAAAACCATATCTCCATCCTTAACCTTTACTTTTAATGTTTGAAACTCTTTATCGCTTGCAAGGTCCATCCAGCAACCCTTTCTTTTACAAACATCGGATATAATTCCCTCGACTTTGACTGTTTTATTGAGAAATTTTTCGGGATTTTCCAGAATAACTGAAATTTTAACAGTATCTTTTGTTTTAATCTCTTCGCCGAATTTTTTTATAACCTTTGAATTAAGCGAAATTGAAATAAATAACAGAATTATTAAAATCGAATATAATTTTTTCATTATCATTCTCCTAATTAATAAAGTTTTTTGGAAAATTTTATCACATTAAAACTAAAAACCATATATTTATTTTTTAACTTTTATCTTTATACTTTAATCTTGTAAACTCCGCTGAACGCTGTAAGCTCTTAATGACGTTCACGAAGTGAACTAATGAC
>Ga0256845_1000118_pt1 | contig 70500 bp, 64 predicted proteins | sample RiftiametaG_FD_189101 | JGI IMG/M metagenome (GOLD analysis project Ga0256845, IMG submission 189101) | Tube worm associated microbial communities from hydrothermal vent at the East Pacific Rise, Pacific Ocean - Riftia | ecosystem: Host-associated > Annelida > Integument > Unclassified ...
TGGTGTAAAGAGCTTTCATTCTTTGCTTGACGAACCGCCGTATACGAGACCCGTACGTACGGTGGTGTGAGAGGCGCACTGGCTACAATCTGGTAGTCAGCCGTCTACTCGATTGTGTTCCGTTTCCTGAATGGGCAGTTAGGTTAGGGAGCTACGCTTGGTTCTAACTACGGCAGTTCATTGTGTTTTTGAGTAGTAATCTAACGTTGAATGATAACCTTTTCTGAGTAAGTGAGAAAGCGTGATTGTTGTTTTTAATATAGGACTTTGAGCTATTGCTTAAGTAAAATAGCAAAAAAAATCAGCCCTTCAAATACGCTTCTATCCTATCCTCAACTAATTCTTCGGTCAGTTTTACCGTATCGGGATCAAAACGTTGTAACTCTGTACGCCGAGCAAAAAAATCTGCTGCTGTACAAACCATTTCATTTTTGAGGCTAAAATCTAGCCATTTCATTACTATATCTTCTCTATCAATGTCAGTATTTAAAGCATTCAACTCATCAATCATTGCCTTGGCATAAGTACCATATAAATAGACTGTGTCTTCAATGTCTTTGCAACTTACGTGGGGAGACGACAAACATAAGCTATTGATATAAGTAGGAACATCTTTGATGCCACTTCCGTAAAGCAAAACATCTTTAGTCTGTGATTTTTTCTTATTGCCCAAACGTTTACAAACCATATTTGTGATTTGTTTTGCCATGAGGCGATAGCCCGTAAGCTTTCCTCCTGCAATAGAAATCAGCCCTCTGTTAGATTCAAATATTTCATCTTTTCGACTAATCTCAGAAGGATCTTTTCCTTCTTCATTAATAAGTGGACGCAAGCCTGCCCAACTGGATTTAATATGCTCTAAAGAAAGATTAAGCCGTGGAAATTTATGATTAATAGAATTGATTAAATACCGAATATCTTCTCCTGTAACTACTGGGTTTTGTTTATCATCATTGTAAAAAGTATCAGTAGTGCCTACATAAGTAATGTCTCCTTTAGGAATTGCAAAAATCATGCGTTGATCGTCTGCTTCAAAATAAATAGCAGTTTGAATAGGGAAGTGTGTCCTATTCATTACAATATGAATGCCTTTTGTTAAAATTAATTCCAAAGAACTATCTTTTTTGTCCAAATCTCGCAATTCATCTACCCAAGGACCGCCTGCATTAATGACTATTTTCCCTTTTACGTTAAATTCTTTTCCTGAAATTAAATCGGTTACGGCCACACCTGCTATATCGTTTTTTTCATATAGAAAAGAAGAAACTTTAGTGTAGTTAAGCGTTTTAGCCCCTAAATCATATGCTTTTCTGATACACGAAAAAGTAAGTCTGGAATCATTAGTAAGATATTCTACATAAGAAACGGCTCCTTTTAAATCCTTCTTTTTAAGCTCAGGCACTAAATCATTTACCTGTTTGGGTTTATATGATTTGTATTCATTTTTTTTTGTGATGTTTACAATTTGTTCAAAAAACCACATCCCTAATTTTACTTGCCAGAGTTTAAGCGAGGAGTATTTATAAACGGGGATTAACACATTTACGGGTCTAGTAAGGTGAGAAGCTAATTTTTTAAGAACTGTTCGTTCATTTCCTGTTTTCTTGACTACCCCAATTTGCCCTTGTTTCAGGTATCTGACACCTCCATGAATTAACTTTGTAGAGCGTGAAGAAGTTCCTGCAGCAAAATCCTGCATTTCGAATAGGGCAACTTTGAGTCCCCTACTTTGTGCATCTAAAGCGATTCCGGCACCAGTAATACCTCCGCCAATAATAATCACATCAAAAAAATCTTCCGATAACTGCGATAATATACTTGCTCTCTGGTGGTAATCAAACATACTTCCTGCTTAGAATTTTTTCTTCATTCGAGGTCGACTTGAGCTTGAAGAGCTCTTTGACGTACGCTGATGATAATTTTCATTAAAACCACTATTCCTGCCTTTGGTAGTAGAAGGGCGGTCATTATCATTTGTTGTAGAATAACGATTCTTGTCTGAATATTTTTGAGTTTGACTTGTATTCGTATTTATTTTTTTTGGAAGGGTTGATTTCTTTAAAATTCTCCTACTCGTTAAGCCATCGTTATAAAATTGATTATATAAGTAGTTATTAAATCCGTAAGGGTTTATTCCATACCTGTTTTGATAAAGCCATAGGTTATTTATAAAACGATAACCACCATAAAGGTTAAAAGTATAGGCTTGCTGTAAGGTATTATAATTATTAAGATAAGTTCTGTTATATAATGGGCTTTGATAATATTGAGGCTGAGCATACAATTTTGGGTCTGTTTGTATCTTTCTTCTCACAATTCCATTACGAGGTCTTACAAAATGAAACAGCTCTGCTACTTCCCTGTTCTTTGCCACCACCATCATTGTTTTTTGACTTTTCCCTGGCTTCCTACGTGAGGCGTATAAGTCATCTTGAGCAAAGATACCAATGCTCATTAATAGGGTCATTATAATTGATATGATAATTTTATTTTTCAATGCTACTTAAAGATATTAATTTTTAATGTAATTTAGCGTACCATATAAATATATTTGATTTAAAAATAGCAAAAAGCATTCCAAAAAGATGGCAAAAGGACTCCCTACAAGAAAAGAAGATTATTCAACGTGGTATAATGAACTAGTAAAGCAAGCAGATTTGGCAGAAAATTCTGACGTAAGAGGTTGTATGGTGATTAAACCTTATGGTTTTGCCATTTGGGAAAAAATACAAGCAGTATTAGACCAAAAATTTAAAGATACGGGACATAAAAATGCATATTTCCCACTTTTTATCCCAAAATCATACTTGAGTAGAGAAGCAAATCATGTAGAGGGCTTTGCAAAAGAATGTGCCGTAGTCACACATCACAGGCTCAAAGTAGACCCTGACACTGGTGGAGTTATAGTTGATCCAGAAGCTAAACTGGAAGAAGAATTAATCGTCCGCCCTACTTCTGAAACAATTATTTGGAACACCTATCGCAAGTGGGTACAATCATATAGAGATTTGCCAATTTTGGTGAACCAATGGGCAAATGTAGTGCGTTGGGAGATGCGTACGAGAATGTTTTTGCGTACGACAGAATTTTTGTGGCAAGAAGGACACACTGCTCATGCTACTAGTGATGAAGCAGTAGCAGAAACAAAACTTATGCTAGATGTTTATGCTGATTTTGCAGAAAACTATATGGCAATGCCTGTAATAAAAGGCGTAAAAACAGAATCTGAACGATTTGCTGGTGCTGTAGATACTTTTTGTATAGAGGCATTAATGCAGGATGGTAAAGCTTTGCAAGCAGGCACCTCTCACTTTTTAGGACAAAATTTTGCAAAAGTGTTTGATGTAAAATTTTCGGATAATGACAATAAATTAGAGTATGTATGGGGAACATCTTGGGGTGTGAGCACACGACTAATGGGAGGGCTTATCATGACGCACTCTGACGATGATGGTTTGGTTTTGCCCCCAGCTTTAGCTCCTATACAAGTTGTTGCTGTACCAATTCATCGTAATGATGAGCAATTAACGGCTATTAGCGAAAAAATAGAGGGCTTAGGTAAACAACTTAAAGAACAAGGAATTGCTTTTGAATATGATAAACGTACTACACACAAACCTGGTTGGAAGTTTGCCGAGTACGAACTAAAAGGAGTCCCAATTAGAATCGCAATAGGACCTAGAGATTTAGAAAATGGTACAGTAGAAATCGCAAGGAGAGATACAAAAGAAAAACAAACCGTTAATTTTGACGATTTAGCTGCGTTCATCCCAAAATTATTGGATGAAATTCAAGAAAACATCTACAATAAAGCAAAAACATACAGAGACGAACACATTACTAAAGTCGACTCTTATGATGAGATGAAAGATGTATTAGAAAATAAAGGGGGATTTGTATTGGCTCATTGGGATGGGACTACCGAAACAGAAGAAAAAATACAAGAGGAACTCAAAGCTACTATTCGTTGTATTCCATTAGACAATACTTTGGAAGATGGCAAATGTATTTACACAGGAAAACCCTCTACGCAAAGAGTAGTATTCGCAAAGTCATATTAAGTTACACTCAATACTTCTAAAATTATGGAAACGATTTCAATCTTTATATTATTAATCTTAGGAGTGCTGATTATCTTCGTTGAATTCTTCCTTGTGCCAGGCACTACTATTGTTGGGTTTATTGGTTTTGGTATGTCCTTAACAGGGATTTATTATTCATACGAGCAGTTTGGGAGTCTATACGGAACTTTAGTCTTACTAGGAATGGCTGTATTTGTAGGGATTGCCTTATATATTTCTATCAAAAAAGAAACTTGGAGGTTCTTTGCACTTAATAAAAGCTTAGAGAGTAATCAAAAAAATAAAAATCCTGAAATTAATGTTGGCGATAAAGGAGAAACAATATCTGCCATTCGTCCTTCTGGAGATGCTTTAATTAAAGGGAAAATTTACGAAATACAATCTCAAGGAGGTTTTATAGATGTAAAGTCAAAAATTACTGTTATCTTAGTCGAAGGAAATAAAATTTACGTTCAACCAATTTAAATACATTAAAGTATGACTCTTTTATTAAGTGGATCTTTTGTCCTAGTAATCGTATTAGGAATTATAGGATTTATTCTATTCATTATGATGTTTCAAATCCTTGGTTTATGGCTTTCTGCTTTATTGAGTGGTGTAAGTGTCAATTTGATTCAGCTATTATTTATGCGTATTCGTAAGGTGCCACCGTCTGTAATTGTTAACTCTTTAATTACTTCACACAAAGCAGGTATTACTTACCTTACTCGTGATATGCTAGAGGCACATTATTTAGCAGGAGGTAACGTAACATCTGTCATTACTGCTTTAATTTCTGCCGACAAAGCCAATATAGAATTGCACTTTGAGCAAGCTGCTGCTATTGACCTTGCGGGTAGAGATGTATTTGAAGCCGTTCAGACTTCGGTAAATCCTCGTGTAATTAATACTCCTAACGTAAGTGCAGTAGCACAAGATGGAATTCAATTAATGGCAAAAGCAAGAGTAACTGTAAGGGCCAATATCTCAAGGTTAGTAGGTGGTGCAGGTGAAGAAACGATTTTGGCAAGAGTAGGTGAAGGTATTGTTACCTCTATTGGGTCATCAACTTCTCATAAAAGTGTGCTAGAAAACCCTGATAAAATCTCTAGGCTAGTACTAGATAAAGGTTTAGATGCTGGTACAGCTTTCGAAATTCTATCAATTGATATCGCTGATATAGACGTAGGAGAAAATATCGGAGCAAAACTACAAGTAGATCAAGCCAATGCCGATCTTAAAGTAGCCGAAGCAAAAGCCGAAGAGCGTAGAGCAATGGCAGTAGCTGAAGAGCAAGAGATGATTGCGAAGGTAGCTGAAGCAAAAGCAAAAGTAGTATTAGCAGAGGCAGAGATACCTTTGGCAATGGCAGAATCATTTAGAAGTGGTAATCTAGGTATTATGGATTATTACAAAATGAAAAATATAGATGCTGATACCAAAATGAGAGATTCAATCTCAAAACCTAAATAATATTTAATCCTACTTCGGTGGGATTTTTTTATGGAACTATCTTGGTATATTCTCATTTTTTTAGGTGCTGTTGGTGGCACTTTAGCTGGACTATTAGGTATAGGTGGTGGGATTGTATATGTTTTAATATTAGAATACACCTTGCCTTATGAAGGAGTATTAAGCCCAGATTTACATCGTTTTGTAATTGTTAATTCCTTAGCTTGCGTGTTTTTTGCTAGTCTTTCGGCTAATATCGAAAATATCCGCTGTAAAGATTTTTATATTAAATCAGTATTATGGTTAGGACTTCCTGCTAGTGTATTTACTATTCTCACCTTAAAGTTTATAGTAGAGCAAAGCTTTTTTTCTAGAGAACGTTATGACATTATCATAGTAACACTTCTGCTGTACATGGTTTATAAAGTTTTTAGAAGCATCGAGATTATACCAAAAGATATTAGCCAAGTCAGTAAATCAAAACTTTCACTTACAGGCTTACTCGGCGGAGTAGTTGCTTCTTTATCTGGATTTGGAGGAGGAGTAGTTATGGTGCCTATTATGAATGGGTTTTACAAAATAGATATAAGAATTGCTAAATCTATTTCTTTAGGAGTAATTTCCATTACCGCTTTAGTTGCTCTTATTTATAGTTTTTATACCTCAAGTATCGCTATTGTGCCCAAGTCGGCTGTGGGTTTGATTTTCCCTTCAGTTGTATTACCTATTAGTGTAGGAGTTGTAATTGCTTCAACATTAGCCACCCGTTGGTCATCTCGATTATCCCCTAAAGTTATTTCTTGGGTTTATGTGACTTTTATGTTGCTGTTTATAGCTAAAAAAGTAGTAGAGATGATGATCTAATTTTTTGGAAAATCCCGTTGTACTTTATAAATAATGTCTTCTAAGCCATTGAGTTTGATTTCATACATAGCGGCAATTTGCATTCCTAATTTCCCCTCTGGAAATCCTTTTTGCTTGAACCAAACATAGTAAGATTCAGGTATATTCACCAGTAAAGTCCCTTTATATTTCCCAAAGTGCATTCTAGCATGTGCCAAATCAATTAAATCTTTCCCCTGTATCATTTAAGTAATTCTCGTGCAATCACCAATTGTTGTATTTCGGATGTACCCTCATATATTTGAGTAATTTTGGCATCTCTCATCATACGCTCTACATGATATTCTTTTACATATCCATATCCACCATGTATTTGTACTGCCTCAGTAGTTGCTTTCATAGCCATTTCTGCTGCATAATACTTAACCATTGCTGCCTCTTTAGTATAAGGTTTCCCTTGGTCTTTAAGGTAAGCCGCTTTGTATAAGAGTAGTTTTGACATCTCTATATCTGTAGCCATTTGTGCTAGCTTAAACTGTATTGCTTGATGTCTTGCAATTGGTTTCCCGAAAGATTCTCTCTCTTTAGAATACTGTAAGGATAAATCATAAGCTCCTTCTGCAATACCTATTGCTTGTGCCGCAATACCTATTCTGCCTCCGTCAAGTATTTTCATTGCTAATTTGAACCCAAACTCTCCATTCCCAATTTTATTTTCGATAGGTACTCTTACATCATTAAAAAGCAAAGAATGAGTGTCAGAAGCACGAATTCCCATTTTGTTTTCTTTTGGTGATATATCAAATCCCTCAGATTTTTTATCTACGATAAAACACTCAATCCCTTTATGTTTTAACTCTGGATTAGTTTGCGCAAACACTAGTACATACGATGATGTCCCACCATTTGTAATCCAATTTTTAGTCCCGTTTAGTAAATAATGGTCGCCTTTAAATATTGCTGTAGTACGCTGAGCAGTAGCATCAGAGCCTGCCTCTGGTTCAGATAAAGCAAAAGCTCCCAATCCTTGTCCAGTGTACATTGGTTGCAAGAAAGTTTCTTTCTGATAATCTGTTCCATATTTATCTATTCCCCAACAGAACAAAGAATTATGAGCCGACATGATAACTCCAGCAGAGGCATCTACTTTAGACAGTTCTATAATGGCTAAAGTGTACGAAATAGTGTCCATCCCACTTCCTCCATATTTGGGATCTCCAGAAATTCCGAAGAGTCCTAGCTCATCCATCTTTTTGATGAGTTCTGAACCAAACAACTGTTTTTCATCTCGCTCAATTACCTCAGGTAACAATATTGTTTGGGCAAAATCCCTTACTGCCATTTGTATGGCTTGATGTTCTTCAGATAAAGAAAAATTAAACATAAATCTAGTGTTTTTAATTTTCTACGTCGTAACATGTAATCAAGTTGTTAAAAATCAGGATAATTGTCTTATCTCTCAATTTTTTTTATGGGAATTTTTACATGAAATATACTCTGTAAGAATTCGATATGATGTTAGCTGTCTATTAATTGGTCTTCTAGTGGTGCTAGTAACGTAATTAGTTAAGAAAAGTTGATAGGTATAACATTATTATTAGTTTAATGAACTATTTCTGATTTATCCTCTAAACTCTTACAATAACCAAGAGCATCTTCCCGTTTTTATACAAAGTACTACAAATAACATAAAACAGAAAGGAATCAATCAAGAGTTTATTCTGTATTCAACAAATTCAGTCTGACACAAGACGTATATTTTTAATTAAAAATGTTACCACAAAGCACCCTTCACACATCACAGGTGGCTGTCTCATCGAGCTCTATTAAGGACGAATCCCGCCCCCTTTGTTTCTGAAACTACAACAACCCGCTAAACCTAGAAAAAAAAATTGTATATGAATTATATAATTAACAAGTTGCATTTGTAACTTACCATTCAGTACGTGTCTATACTAAACTTACATCCATGAATGTAAATATTTCTAAAAAGAAAAAAACATACAAGATAATACCTGAGCTAAGGAGATATTTACGAATATATACTCGTGAAAAGAAAGTTTCTATCTCATATAATGATTTACTAAGATTTGATTTTAGCACTCCTATCTGCGATAAAAACAATGTAGACACATTATGGGAGTCCGTGTATTACCCTCCTAATGACATGGAGAATATTTATCATGGGCTTAAGAAAATATATGCTACATTGTATATGGATGAAGATTTTTCGGTGTTGGATTATTTAGAAATCGAACGAATAGAATACTGTACATTTGGTAATACAAAGCCTTTTAGAATAAGACTCAAAAATACTTTAAATGATAATTATGGTTATTATTATGTGAAACAAGCGGATGCCTCACGGGTGTACGGATTAGAGCTAGAACATATTTTATCGCCTAACAAAATTAACTTCATTGTTGATGCTGATACTTTAATAGAAGATCACATTGCAGGAATTCCTGGTGACCAGTTCATCAAAGAATATTTTACAGATAGTAATATTAACCTTGTGAGGATGGCAAAAGAATTTATCAAATTTAATGAGCGTTGCTTTGTACGTTTACTAGGTGATATGCGTTCCTACAATTATATAGTAGATATTACTCCCGATTTTGAAGAGATACAATACCGTATTCGTGCTATTGATTTTGATCAACAGTCATACGAAGGGAAGATGAAAATGTATCTTCCACAATTCTTTAAAGAGAACTATCCTGCCGTTAAACTATGCCTCAAACACATCAGTAGAGAAGCAGCTTATCAATATCAAAAAGAAGAAAGAGTGTTGATGGCAAAAAGACTTCGGTCTTCAAGATATAGAGTAAAGGCATTATTGGATATTATGACAATGGATCACATATCTACTCCAGAAAAAATAGAGCAACTAAAAGAAGAGTTGTCTGATTATTTTCAAAACCCAAGATTCTTAAAATGTAAAAATATGGGAGAAATAGTAAAGGAAAATTTGAAACAAACTTTGTTAAAACCAATGCAAACATTAAAAAATCAAACTCACGCTTTTGGTGAAATATAACATGAAACTATTAACCGATTTTAAGCTAGCAATAAATGGGTATTACAAGGCGTATTATTTTTTGAAGAAACACAAATTGATGCATTATTTTATTGTGCCAATGATACTTTCTATAATAATATTGGTAGGAATATATTTCTTTCAAGACATCGTTATTGATTCAGTTTTTGGTTTGGTAGAAGATTGGTTCAATACTGATAATTGGTATGAATGGCTTAAAATTATATTTGAATGGTTCATCAAACTATTTGTATGGTTTGTTTCTTTTATGATTATTTATAAAGCACTACGTTATTTTGTATTTATATCACTTACTCCTGTCCTGACTTTACTCTCCGAAAAGATTGACACTATTTTGACTGGGAATGAATATCCTTTTGAGCTTAAACAATTATTTAAAGACATTCTAAGAGGGGTAAGTATCGCCATAAGGAACTTAAGTTTAGAACTTTTCGTAACAGGTGTATTAATTTTACTGACGCATATATTCCCGATTATTGCTCCATTTACAACCGTTATTATTTTTCTCATTAGTTGGTATTATATGGGGTTTTCTTTCATGGATTTCACTAATGAGAGGAGAAAACTCAGTTTCAAGAGCTCTATTAAAGAAGTGCGAAAAAACAAAGGAATTGCTTATGGGATAGGTTGTGGTTTTAATTTACTATTTGCGATACCTATTTTGGGGTGGATTGTTGCTCCGATTTTAGCTACTACTGCATCCACTCTATCTCTTCGTTCACATTTACCTCAATCATAAAAAAAAGTCCTAAGAAATAATCTTAGGACTTTTAGTACTCTTTTGTGTTGCACAATTTTAAGCTATTTGATTGTACGCTTTACTTCACGTTCCTCATATACCTCAATGATGTCTTCTACTAAAATATCGTTGTAATTTTTGATGCTTAGACCACATTCATAACTGTGTTTCACTTCAGTTACATCGTCTTTAAATCTTTTCAGAGCAGAAATTTCACCTTCATACTTCACAATACCTTCTCGTATGATTCGTATAGTACTATTACGAGTGATATGTCCATTTAGTACATAACAACCAGCAACTGTTCCAATTTTAGGAATTTTAAACGTCTCTCTTACTTCAACATTACCTACAATTACTTCTTCTACGATAGGGTCAAGCATACCTTCTAAGGCATCTTTAATCTCATCAATTGCTTTGTATATAATTGAGTAATGTTTAATCTCTATTTCCTCTTTATCAGCTAAACTTCTAGCATTAACTGATGGTCTCACTTGGAAGCCTAATATAATGGCATCAGAAGCTGACGCTAATAATACATCTGACTCAGAAATTGCACCTACTCCTTTATGTATAATGTTTACGGCGATTTCATCAGTAGATAATTTCAGTAATGAATCGGTAAGTGCCTCTACAGAGCCATCCACATCACCTTTGATGATAAGGTTAAGTTCTTTAAAGTTCCCAATAGCCAACCTACGTCCAATTTCATCCAACGTAAGGTGTTTCTTAGTACGGACTGATTGCTCACGTAATAATTGTGCTCTTTTGTTAGTGATTTCTTTTGCTTCACGTTCTGTTTTGGCAACGTGAATTTTATCACCTGCTTGTGGTGCTCCATCAAGCCCTAATACTTGTACTGGAGTAGATGGTCCTGCTTCTTTTAGTCTATTGTTCGTATGGTCCATCATTGCTTTCACCTTACCGTGATAAGCACCAGCGATTAAAATATCTCCAACATGTAACGTACCTGTTTGAACTAAAATAGTAGATAAATACCCTCTACCTTTATCTAAAGATGCCTCTACTACGGCGCCTCCAGCTGATCGATTTGGGTTTGCTTTAAGTTCAAGCATTTCAGCCTCAAGTAGTACTTTATCTAATAATTCGTCAATACCTTCTCCAGTTTTTGCAGACACATTCTGACATTGATATTTACCACCCCAATCTTCAACAAGAATGTTTTCTACAGAAAGTTGTTCTTTAATTTTATCTGGGTTAGCAGTGTCTTTATCGACTTTGTTAATTGCTACAATAATTGGTACACCTGCTATTTTTGCGTGATTAATTGCTTCTTTAGTCTGTGGCATTACTTCATCATCAGCAGCTACTACTAGGATTACAATATCTGTAAGCTTAGCTCCACGAGCACGCATGGCTGTAAATGCCTCGTGACCTGGTGTATCCAAAAATGCGATTGGTTTCCCTTGTTTAGTATCTACTCGATAAGCTCCAATATGCTGTGTGATACCTCCTGCTTCTCCAGAAGTCACTTTAGAGTCTCTAATGTAATCTAGTAAAGATGTTTTACCATGGTCAACATGTCCCATAATCGTAACAACAGGAGCTCTGTCTTCTAAGTCTTCTGGCTTATCTTCAATTTCTGCAATTAAATCTTCTTCTTCAGCATCTGAGAAGTTCACTTCAAAGCCAAACTCATCAGTAATGATTGTAATTGTTTCAGCATCCAAACGTTGGTTAATAGAAACAAACATCCCAAGTGACATACAAGTTGAAATTACTTCATTTACTGACACATCCATTAGAGAAGCCAAATCGTTAGCAGAAATAAATTCTGTTACGATTAATGTTTTTGCTTCTTCCTCTTGTTGCATTAAGTCCGCCTCAGTAACCTCAGCGACTTCTTTACGTTTTTCACGTTTGTATTTAGACCTCTTAGTCTTTGCTTTACCACCGCCCATTTTGGCCATGGTAGCTCTTATCTTTTCTTGAATTTCAGAAGCGGTTACTTCTTTCTTTTCTTCTGGTTTAGCACCTGGTTTTTTCTTATTGAATTTACCTCTTGGTCCTCCTCCTTGTGGGGGTCTTGTACCAGCTGCTGGTCGTTGGATACGTGTACGTTTTCCTTTTCTTTTTTCTGCATTTGCAGCCTTCTTTTCTGCAGCCGTTGGTTTTTTCTTCTCTTTAGGAAGCTCTATTTTACCTAATACCTTAAGTCCTGTTAGCTTTTCGGCTTTGGCTTGAATTACAGCAACAGGCTCTTCTTTAATTTTTTTTGCAGGTTCATCTATCTTTTTAGTAGTTTCTTCCTTAGCTTTTTCAGTCTTTTTTTCTTTCTTTTTAGGCTTTGTTTTTTCTTTTACTTCTTCAAGGTTTATCTTTCCAAGAACGTTTAATCCTTTAAGTTTAGTTGGATCTTTTTCTTCTTCCTTTTCAACTTTTTTAGGTGTAGCTTTTACAACAGTCTTAGGCTCTTCTTTTTTCTTTTCAACTACTTCAGCAGGTTTTGTTGCTGTTGGAGTTACTTTCTTAATTTCAGGAGCAGGAACCGAGTTAGTCTTAACAGTAATCTCCTCTTCTGAATTATCTGCTTTTTTAGCAGTACCTTCAGATTTGATAACTACATTTTGAACATGTTTTGTCCCAATTTGTAACTCAGAGGCATCTTCTTTGTCTTGTGCAGACGCTTGAAACTCTCTACGCAACAAATCGTATTGATCCTCTGTAACCTTAGTATTGGGCTTCCCGTCAATTTCATGACTTTTTTCCGCCAAGAAATCCACGATGGTGGATATCCCTACATTTAATTTTCTAGCTGCCTGACTTAACCTCATAATATTCTTCTACTGTCCTCGAAATGTACTAATTTAATTGTATAATTCGAGTGTTTTAATCTTCAAATTCATTTGATAAGATAGAAACAAGCTCATTAATTGTTTCTTCCTCAAGATCTGTTCTGCTTAGTAAATCTTCTTTAGAAATACGTAATACCATTTTAGCAGTATCTAAACCAATGCGTTTCAATTCATCAATTACCCAGTCTTCGATTTCATCTCCAAACTCATCAAGACTCACATCTTCTTCTTGCTCAAAATCGCTTAATTCTCTGAACACATCAATTGTATAACCTACTAGCTTACTAGCTAATTTAATGTTTTGTCCTCCTCTACCGATAGCTAAAGATACTTGATCTGGTTTTAAAAACACAGATGCTGTCCCTCTTTCCTCATCAATTTTGATACTTGTAACTTTAGCAGGACTTAATGCACGAGAAATATACAAATCTGTATTTGTAGTGAAATTGATAACATCAATGTTTTCATTTTCTAACTCACGCACAATGCTATGGATACGAGACCCTTTCATCCCTACACAAGCCCCTACTGGATCGATTCTGTCGTCATAAGACTCTACTGCTACTTTAGCTCTTTCGCCTGGCTCACGTACAATCTTTTTGATTGTAATAAGTCCATCATAAACCTCAGGTACTTCTTGCTCAAATAATCGAGCTAAAAATTCTGGAGATGTACGAGAAAGAACAATTTTAGGATTACCATTATATATTTCTACACGTTGCACAACTGCCTTAATAGAATCCCCTTTTCGATATCTATCTTTAGGGATTTGCTCTGTTTTTGGTAAAGTCAGTTCATTATCTTCGTCATCTACACAAAGTATTTCTCTTTTAAGAGTTTGGTATACTTCCGCAGTAACTAGCTCCCCCACCATGTCTTTATAACGGTTGAAAAGAACATCTTTTTCTAAGTCTCTTATTTTTTGAATCAATGTCTGGCGAGCTGTCATCACCATACGACGACCAAAATCATCTAATTTTACTTCTTGAGCTACTTCCTCACCGATTTCAAAATCTTCTTCAATCTTCTTAGCATCAGTTATTTTGATATGGAGATTATCATCAAATTCAAAATCATCTTCTTTATCATTAGGATCAAAAACATCCGCAGTATCCGAAACGATTTCTCTGTAACGCATGATCTCCAAATCTCCCTCATCTAGGTTAATAATCACATCAAAATTTTCATCTTCCTCGTATTTCTTTCGGATCATTGTTCTAAAAACATCCTCAAGTATACGAATCATCGTTGGTCTATCGATGTTTTTAAGTTTTGCAAATTCAGCAAACGACTCTATTAATGTAGCACTATTCATAGCTATTTAGAATTTTATAACCAGTTTGGTATAATTAATTTGACTCATATTTAGTGTGATTGGCTCTAATGGCAAATCTGTTTTTTTCTTCCTCCCTTTTTTTGCAGTAGGCATTACAGTTATTATATCGTTTTCAACTACTTGTAATGTTCCTTCCACTTCTTGGCTTTCTAAAGTTAATATCTTAACATCTCTACCAATATTTTTTTTATACTGACGGATTAGTTTTAGTGGCTCATTAAGATCTGGAGAGCTTACTTCTAAGCGATAAGCTTCTGTAAATAATTCATTCTCCTCTATATGATTACCTACCTTCCTACTAACCCCAGCACATTTCTCAACAGTAATCCCATTATCATCATCCAAAGCAATGGCAAGTAATTGTTGCCCATTAGCTGGTTTAAATGAAACGTCCACTAGAAACTGTGTTTCTTCTAGTACTCCCTGTATGTATGTTTTTAATGCTTCTAAGTCCATAAAAAAGGATATGAAAAAAGGGGCTTTCTAAAGCCCCTTTTTCAATTTTAACCATCTTTCGATGCAAATGTAGGCTAATTATATTTATTCGACAAACAATATCTAAAAAAACATCAATAGCATCCTAAATGTTTTAAAAAGGGAGAGGAAAATTAAGTAACTCAAATTATTTTTGAGGTGACCAACAAAAAAGACCTCTCTCATGACAAATATAAATTTATTTTCTCAAATAATCTCAAAATTAGACAAGACTATTTTTTCTAACTTGTAAGCTAATAAAGGAAAAACAAACAGATAAACACCAAAAAGAAAATACAAGCTGGACTCACTTAATATCGATGCTTTTTTGTCAATTTGCAAAAAGCCAATCGGTAAGAGATATTAGTAACGGTCTTCGTTCTGCCACTGGAAACTTGAATCATCTAGGCATTTTAAAAGCACCGTCAAAATAAACGTAAAGACTGGACATTGTTTCGAGATTATTACTATGAACTTCAAAATCGTTTAGGACAGCAAGCAGGTTTTAAGCAAGTGAAGTTTAGAATTAAATCAAAAATATTCCTGCTCGATTCCTCTACCGTTAGTCTCTGTTTAAGTTTATTTGATTGGGCACGGTACAAAACACAAAAAGGTGCCATTAAGATGCATACATTGTTCGATTATGACGGTAATTTACCTGCATACGTCAATATTACAGATGGAAAAACAGCTGACAACAAAGGGGTTTATGACATTCCTTTACTGAAAGGAAGTGTTATTGTAGCAGACAGGTTTTATAATGATTTCTCGTTACTCAATATTTGGGACAGCCTTGATTACGATACTCGTCCTAAAATACTTAAAAGCAATAGCCAAATACCCTTGGATACTTTCCAATTTAGTAGCATTTATACGCTTAAATCTTTTTGTGAAAATAGACCTACAAAAATGGCTTGATGAACCTTTTGATCCGCCAAGTTCACCAATGAAAATTGATATACAAGGGGTGTTATACCATTTTAACTATAAGACAAGTCATTTATCCTGTTTGTTTTTATACTCTCTTCGTTAAAATAATTTACCGTAACCAGTTATGCTAAATCATTTTTCCTCGATATTGCAAAAAACAATTCAATCTAAATTAGACTCATATTATAGTTAAACTGGTATTATTTTAAAAGCAATGAAAAATGTCCATTTAAACAGAGTAGTGAAATATTTTTCTGCATCACAAAAACATCTAGGACGCTATTGATACCAAATGTATTAAACGTAATTTCCTAGGAAAATACTACTCAATTAAATTCTTTTAGTCAACATGACACAAAGTTTGCTCTCTTTATTCGTAAAAAATAACAAATGAATATCTCCTCCGTCTTTAATTTTAAACTTTATCCTTAGTTCTTCAGGACTTAAAGGAAAATTTCTACAAATAATATTGGCTTTTTTGATATGTTCTTGTCTGATATCTTTAGGCTTATAAGCCAGTGTCTTTTCTACCTCAAAGACCCTACCCATAAAATCATTTATCAAAGCATTAGATGTAAAAAAATTAGTATTAGGATGTAATTTTTCTAAATCATACTTTAAACACAACTCCTCAAAACAGCCTGCTTTCATGATGCTTACGTTAGGCTCGTAAACATATTTAAGAGGTATATTGTACGCTATATTTTTGTATGAATTTTTGATTTTGTAAATTAACTCTTGCTTAGTGGATAAATCTATACAGGTATAATTAATCTTACCTAGATAGCCCTTCTCTAATAAAAACAGTAACTCTTTACACTCATTATTAACAGCTACAATATGAATTTCCTTTATAAATTTTAAATCCTTAATGCTTTGAGAGATGTCCAGCATTGGAGATGCTTTTATCAAAATGACATCAGTGTAATCAAAAAGAGCTAATTCCAATACGTTAGGAGAACAATCCAAAAAAGAAACCAGTTTAGTGTTTTTTTCATCTCTACGTGCAGGGTCTACATAAATACAATCATACTTTTTTGAATGATTTTTGAGAAATTTTTCAGCCCTTATATTCAGTACCGTTATATTTTTTCTGCCTAATGTTGTGTGATTGTGTTGTGTAATTTCGACCAATCCAGCCTCTTGTTCTAATGCTGTTACCTTTTCAAAAACTTGACTAAAAGCTACATCGTCTACGCCAAATCCTCCGCATAGGTCTAGCAAATGATTGCCTTGTACTAATGATGCTTTGTGTCGAGCAGTAAGTTCTGAACTACACTGCTCTGTACTCAATTTAGAATAGAACAATACATCATCATTATTAACCCAAACTGGCAATTTCTTTTTTGCCTTTTGACGTGCTCTAATCTGCTCTAACAAAAAACCCATGCGAGGAAGTCTCCCATGGGTTTTTAAAGCCAAATTAACAATGTTTGCTTTTATGTTTTGTTGAATAAATTCTTTCTCTTCAAGAGTAAGTTTCATATTATCCTTTTACAGAAGTATCTACAAGATTATTTTCAACCAAGTATTGAGCAATTTGTACCGCATTTGTAGCAGCACCTTTACGTAAGTTATCTGCTACATTCCACATATTAAGCGTGTTTGCTTGAGATTCATCTCTACGCAATCTTCCCACAAAAACTTCATTTTTCTTGTGTGCAAATTTTGGCATTGGATAAACATTGTTGGCAGGATCATCTTGTACGATGATTCCGTTAGTATTAGAAAGTAGTTTGCGAACTTCTTCTAGTGTAAAATCATTTTTAAATTCGATATTAATTGATTCTGAATGTCCTCCCATTACAGGTAAGCGCACAGTAGTGGCAGTAACTTGAATAGATTCATCTGAAAATATTTTTTTAGTCTCCTTAATCATTTTCATTTCCTCTTTTGTGTATCCATTTTCTTGGAACACGTCAATATGAGGAATAACATTCAAATCAATTTCGTGAGGATAGCATTTCTCTACCGAGTCATCACCCCTTCTTTCAGCTTGTAATTGGTCAATTGCTGCTTTTCCTGACCCAGTTACTGATTGGTAGGTAGAAACAACAACGCGTTTGATTCCATATTTATCTCTCAAAGGAGCTAAAGCCAATACCATTTGGATTGTTGAACAGTTAGGATTTGCAATGATTTTATCTTGCTTAGTTAATTCTTTTGCATTAATCTCTGGTACTATTAATTTTTTGGTTGGATCCATTCTCCACGCTGAAGAGTTATCTACAACTGTCGCTCCCGCTGCGGCAAATTTAGGTGCCCACTCTATCGAAGTATCCCCTCCTGCCGAAAAAATAGCGATATCTATATTCATATCTACTGCTTTATCAAGTGTAGTTACTTCATAGTCCTTTCCTGCGTATTTAATCTTCTTACCCGCAGAACGTGCCGAGGCAACTGGAATTAGTTCCGTCACTGGGAAGTTAAACTCTCTTAATACTTCTAACATCTCACCACCTACTAAGCCAGTGGCTCCTACTACTGCTACTCTCATTTTATCATCAATTAAATCAAAGCACAAAGATAAAAATTATTTTGTAAATGAATGTGACTATTTTTTCTTTAAGTAGTTTTAAAAAGAAATTATCCCCATTTCGTAACTCTTTTGCTCTAATTTTTGTAAAACACTATAAAAATTAAGTAATTTTTAACCTTTAATCAATACCGCTATGGAAAAAAGAATAAAGTATAGTAAAGAAGAATTATTAGAATTTGAAGAGTTATTGCAATCAAAACTCAATACAGCCCAAAAAGAACTAGATCTTTGTGTAGATGCCTCCTCTAAACGAAAAAGTGAAGATATTTCAGGGGGAAACGGTGCTTTATCTTTTGATAATGGTTCAGAAACATTGGCAAAAGAAAGCCTACAACAGCAAGCCGCTCGACAAAGTAAATATATTCGAAACTTAGAAAATGCTCTGGTTCGTATTAAAAATGGAACATACGGAGTTTGCTTAGTAACAGGGGAATTAATCCAAAAAGATAGGCTTAGAATAGTACCTCACACAACTATGAGTATAGAAGCTAAGAAAAATCAATAACTTTTTCTATATTGTAACCATAACGGACTGACACTATATTGATAAAATCAACACTATATCAATACCGACTTAGCTAGTCTCTTCAAAATCAGGCCTCAACCGCTTTGCGGTCTCTTCTTGTAAGAGGTAACAGTGGAAGATTGCGATTAGGTAGCAGTCAAATCCTGTTTATTCGGATTTTATCAAGTCGGTCCGTTTTTTTATTAGCCTTTAAGGCTAAATTATTTGATTATTCGCTTACTATTGTGTCCCAAATAATATATACCTATATTTGTTACCATTCACTTGATTAATTAGAGAGATGAAAATATTTTCGAAGGTAGTTTTTTTCGTGGGATTATTGATGACAATATTTGGCGTTCAGGCTCAGCAAGACCCCTTATATTCTCAATATATGTTTAACCCAATGATATTAAACCCTGCTTATGCTGGCTTGCATGAGATGGCAATGCTTACCACTACTGGTAGGTGGCAATGGACAGGAATACAAGGAAGCCCTACTACATATGCAGCTAATTTTCACACTTCATTACCTGTACCCAAAATGGGGGCAGGGATTACAGTCTCAAAAGAGTCTTATGGGATAACGTCTAATACTGAGGTTCAATTAGCGTTAGCTTACCACCTTAGGTTCAGAGAAAATAAATTAAACTTTGGAGTTACAGGAGGGTTTAATAACTACTCTATTGATTTTGCCAATAGAGGATCAGATGTCAATAATGCCAATGCTCATAAGCTCTTAATTAAAAGCGAAGATCCTAACCTTCAAAATGTAACTTTTCGTAAAAATGCACCTAATTTCGGCTTTGGTGCAATTTATACTGCTAAACATTTTTTTGCAGGTGTTTCTATTCCTAAGTTTATTGCTACGGAGATTTCTTCCGAAAACAAAGTAACTGCGATCCAGTTTTTGCGACATTATTATATTACTGGTGGATATGTTATTAAACTCGTAAGCGGAGTAGTCGTTAAGCCATCACTCTTATTTCGTGTTGTGGACAAGGTTCAAAATACTGCTGGAGTAGAAGGTACTAGGGTAAATATTGACATGAACATTAGTGCTTATTTTAAAGAGAAAATTTGGGTGGGTGCTTCCTTCCGAAAAACAGATCGTAAAACTCTTGGATCAGTTGTGTTAATGGGGCAAGTACAGCTCAATGATTATCTCAAAGCAGGTTATTCATTTGATGTCCCGACTGACAGCCAGCTGAGAAGAGCGGGAAGACTCGCTACTCATGAGATTATGCTAAATATCAACTTTCCATTGTTAGACAAACAAGCTACTCAAGAAATATTGTATTAACACTTTCAATAAGTAAGAACTGCTCGCTGTCCTAAACGATTTTGAAATTCATAGTAATAATCTCGAAACAATGTCCAGTCTCTATGTTTATTTTGATAGCTCGCTGTTGATTTTGACGGTGCTTTTAAAATGCCTAGATGATTCAAGTTTCCAGTGGCAGAACGAAGACCGTTACTAATATCTCTTACTGATTGGCTTTTTGCAAATTGACAAAAAAGCATCGATATTAAGTGAGTCCAGCTTGTATTTCCTTTTTGGTGTTTATCTGTTTGTTTTTCCTTTACTAGCGTAGAAAAGATAGTCCTGTCTAATTTTGAGATTATTTGAGAAAATAAATTCATCATGAGAGAGGTCTTTTTTGTTGGTCACCTCAAAAATAATTTGAGTTATACCATTTTGATCGTAATATGCGTCTAGATTAGATTGAATTGTTTTTTGCATTATTAAGGCAAAATAATTTAGCATAACTAGTTACGGTAGATTATTTTAACGAAGAGAATGTGAAAAACAAACAAGATAATTGACGTAGATTATAGTCAATATGGTATTACTTAATTTTCCTCTCCCTTTTTACATTTAGGACGCTATTGGTTGCAGATACTATCTGCAAAGCTTTGATGACTTGTCTTTTGCATAGCATAAGATGAAAAATTCTGGAAAAACAAACTACTTACCTTGCAACGGTCTTAACCTACCGTCTTTTTAAACATAATGCAACTTATTTTATTGCAAATATAATATTGACCAGTGGCGGATTATTTCTAGTGATTTAATACCTTTACTTAGATTATAAATAATTATTAAATGATTAGTGTACAAAAGTTCTGTTTTAATGCCTTTGGCGAAAATATGTATTTGCTTTATGACGAGACAAAGGAATGTGTAGTGATAGACCCTGGATGTTACGAAAAACATGAGAAGGATGAGTTATCGGATTTTATTGCTACTAAGAGTTTAAAAGTGGTGATGCTTATTAATACTCACTGTCATATTGATCATGTGTTGGGTAATTTTTATGTAAAAGAAAAGTATAAAGTGCAATTGGGGATTCACCCGAAAGAAGAGGTTATCTTGAGAGCAATCCCTACTGTGGCTCAGAATTATGGATTTCCTTTATATGCCCATACTGATTACGATTTTTTATTAAAAGATAAAATTCAGTTTGGAAACAGTGAATTAAGTGTACTTTTTGTGCCAGGTCATGCTCCTGGTCATGTGGTTTTTTATCACGAGGGGCAAAGCTTTTGTATTGGCGGGGATGTATTGTTTAGAGCAAGTATTGGCCGCACTGACTTGCCTTATGGAGATCATGACACTTTAATTAATGCAATCAGGACAGTAATGTTTGCTTTGCCAGATGATACGATTATTTACCCAGGTCACGGTAGTGAAACGACTATTGGTTATGAAAAAGAAAACAACCCATTTTTACAATTATGAAAAAACATATTCCGAATATAATTACATCAGGAAATGTCTTAATGGGCTGTTTGGGCATTTTGTTTGTAAGTGAGCAACGACCTGTATTGGCAATTATTTGTATGATTTTGGCATTGGTGTTTGATTTTGCTGATGGTTTGGTGGCAAGAGCACTTAAGGTGAGTTCGGATATTGGTAAGGAGCTAGATAGCTTAGCAGATATGATTACGTTTGGGGTTTTACCTGGAATGATGATGTATCAAATGATGTTATTACACTCGTGTAATGGAGAATGTACGGGTATAATCCCAAGTAATTTGTTGCCTTATTTGGGCTTTATGATTCCTGTTTTTTCTGCTTATAGATTGGCTAAATTTAATACTTCTACTGAGCAAAGCAGTAATTTTATTGGCGTTCCGACTCCTATTACGGCTATCTTTATAGGCGGTATATATTATAATGGGTTTTTAGAATTGTCTGAGATTGTCGAGCATTTATATCATCCGAAAGTACTGCTTGTTATTACTATGCTTGTTTCTTTTTTGTTAATATCAAGTGATAAGTTTATTGCTTTTAAAATCAAAAAAGGAGAAGGAATCAAGAAATTATATCCCGAATTAGCATTAGTTATGATTAGTTTAGTGTTGATAGTGGTTACTGGTTGGCTTTCTCCAGTATATATTTATAGTACGTATGTTCTTATTTCATATGTTAAGTTTAAATACAATAACTAGGCATAATGTTCGTTAAAGACAAACTACTTGTTTTATTGTTTATTTGGCAATATTTTAATACCAAAAAGTGTAGCTTTCACCTATTATGAAAAAGAAAATCCTATATATCGTTTCATTTTTTGTTTTGACGGTAACATTTGCTCAGCAAGATCCTGTTACAAAAAGTGTATTAGCACAAGGCTCTTGGTACAAGATAAAGATATCGAATAATGGTATTTATAAAATTGACAAAAATTACTTGGAGTCTATCGGTATTAATACCGATAACATTAACCCTCAAAACTTAGCTGTATATGGTAATGGCGGAGCTATTTTACCACAAAACAGTGCAATAAGTAGGACTTACGACCTTGCTGAGCTACCGCTATATGTAAGTGGTGAGTCTGATGGTTCGTTTGACGATGGAGATTATGCTTTATTTTATGCACAAGGAGCTCATCAGGTTGAGTTTGAGGAACTTGGCTCAGGACAATATCGTCCTTTTCCAGCATTAGTTCAAAAAAGAAATATCTATTCGGATGCAAACTATTATTATATTACAATAAAAGATAGTCCTGCAAATAGGATGACAACTCAAGCTTCATTACCAATTAGTAGCCATATAGTTGATAACTATAACTACATGGCATATCATGAAAAAGATTTGAATAAACTGTTAAACTCTGGGCGTGAATGGGAAGGAGAATCTTTTGAAAGAAAAAGTAAACATATTTATAATTTTAATACTCCAGGAGTACAAGACAGTATAATATTGACCACTGGCTACACGCATCAATCGGCAGGTGTTAGTACCACGTTTAAAGTAGAGGTCAACAATCAAAAAGCTGAAGCACTCTCTCTGAAAAAAACAGTGTCAGGGTCGTATGGAACAGTTGGAGTAACACAGGCACTTCAGCAAGTTTTAGCACCAAGCTCATCATACAAAATTGAAATCACTCATAATGACAATGGTAATAAATCTGCAAGAGCATTTGTGAATTATGTCCGAATAAATTATTCTCGTCATTTACAATCTTATGGTAACCAAACAGTCTTTAGAAACATCAAACAATTAGAGTTTGATTCAACTACTTTTTTGATTGACGAAACTAATGCGGACTATCAAGTATGGAAAGTAGATGAATATGCCCAACCAGCAATTATTAATTTACAGAGTTATAATGGAAAACTTGCTTTTACAAGTTCAGAAAAAGCCCTTGAAGAATATATTTTATTCAAAGCGAGCAATATTGCTACACCTAGTTATGTGGGCAGGATCAACAATCAAAATTTACACGGAGTGACTTCTCCAAATTTATTAATCATTACTCACCCAAGGTTTCTTACTCAGGCAGAAGAATTGGCTACATTCAAAAGAAATTATGAAAATTTATCAGTCTATATAACCACGCCAAAAAAAATATACAATGAGTTTTCATCTGGAAAGCAAGATATTACTGCAATTAGAGACTTTACAAAAATGCTTTATGAGAGAAATACAGGAAGTAATGAATTGAAATACTTATTACTCTTTGGTGACGCTTCTTATGACTATAAAGACATTACAAAAGATAACACCAACCTTGTGCCTACCTATGAGGCAAGACAATCATACCACAATGTAAACACTTATGGATCGGATGATTATTATGGATTTTTGGAAGATGGAGAAGGAGAATGGATAGAAAAAAAAACGGGAGATCATACACTAGAAATAGGAATAGGTAGATTTCCTGTAAATACTACCGAAGAAGCCCAAATTATGGTAGATAAAGTCATCCGTTATGTATCTAGTAATAAGGGGTTAGGGAATTGGAGAAATACAATTTGTTTTGTAGCAGATGATGGAGATAAAGGAGATGGGAATTTACATATAAATCAAGCAAATCGTCTAGTAGAAGAAAAAATCAAATCAAAACATCCAGAATTTAATGTCAAAAAATTATATTTAGATAACTATGAACAAATTTCGGGTTCCAGTGGTCAGATTTCTCCTAAAGCTGAAAAGGCTCTTCTTGATGTCATTAATAAAGGGGCACTTATTGTTAACTATACTGGTCATGGAGGAGAGACAGGTTGGACACAAGAACAAATTCTTACTGTAGGACAATTTGGCTCTATGAAAAATCAAGACAACCTACCTTTATTTATAACAGCTACTTGTGAGTTTGGACGCTATGAAGACCCTCATAGACAATCGGCAGCAGAAAAATTATTGACAACTCCAAACGGAGGGATTGCTTTAATTACAACTACAAGACCCGTTTACTCGTCTACTAACTTTGTTTTAAGTCAAAAATTATATGATGTTGTCTTAAAGAAAAATATAGACGGAACTTACCCTAGGTTAGGGGACATTATGCGACAAACAAAAAACACTAGTTTAAGTGGGATATTCAACCGTAATTTTTCATTATTAGGCGATCCATCTCTCACATTGTCTTATCCTAAAGAAAAAATCATTATAGACAGTGTGTTAAATGAAAGTAAATTGTCTGATACTATTTCGGCATTAAGCATTGTTACCCTTATTGGGCATATTGAGGATTTACAAAACAATTTAGATGTTAATTTTGAAGGCTCTATTTCATCTGTCATTTTTGACAAACAAAACACAATCACAACCTTAGGGGATTATAAAGATATTACGTATTCTTATGAAGATTATAATAGTATTATTTTTAATGGTCAAACAAGTGTCAGTGAGGGTAAATTCAAAATGAAATTTGTAGTACCAAAAGACATAGCTTACAACTTAGGGTTAGGAAAAATAAGTCTTTATGCTCAACATGATACAAAAGTAATTGATGCAAATGGTGTTTATGAACAACTGACAATTGGTGGCTCAAACAATAACCCTAGCATAGATAATTTAGCACCAAACATTCAGCTTTTTATGGATGATAGCACATTTGTCTCAGGAGGAAATACTGGGAGTAATACAGTCTTTATTGCTAACTTATTTGATGAGAATGGTATTAATCTTTCTTCTGGGAGTATAGGACATGAAACGACGCTTACGCTGAATGGAAATGCACAAAATAAAATCATATTGAATGAATTTTATACTGCTACTCAAGATGATTATCAATCAGGGCAAATTTTATACGCTTTAAATGACTTGCCAAATGGGAAACATACCATTACAATCAAAACTTGGGATACACACAATAATTCTGCAAAAAAAAGTATTATATTTTATGTAGGAGAAGAACCAAAGATGTATTTTTTTCCTAACCCGTTTAAAGTAGAGACAAAGTTAGTTATCGATCACGAGCGATCAGGAGAGGATATGGATATATCTTTAGAGGTATTAAACTCAACAGGACAAACTGTTTACACAAAAAAATATACTATTGAAAGTGCAAAATCTCGAATAGAAGACATAACTTGGGCAGGAATCAATGATTTTGGACAAAAATTAAGTGAAGGCTTATACTTTATTTCAGTAAACCTCCGTTATCACAGTAATAATACTGAATACAGTAAAGTAAGTAGAATTGTAATTATTAAATAAGTCGCTTTTTTAGAAGATAATTTAAAAAATGAAAAAAATAATATTAAATGTTGGGTTATTAGGAGTAGCATTAGTCTCGATTGCACAAGTAACTCCAGATAAAGATCCTACAGGAAAAACAGGAAGTAGAATCATTACCACTGCAGTTCCATTTTTAAGTATTTCTCCTGATGCTAGAGCAGGCGGAATGGCTGATGTAGGAGTAGCTACTAGCCCTGATGCTAATTCTATCTATTGGAATCCTGCCAAGCTCGCTTTTATACAAGACGATAAGACTAAAAAACAATTGTCAATGGGAGGCTCATTATCATACACGCCTTGGTTAGCAAAATTGATAGACGACATGGCTTTAATGAATATCTCAGGTTATAAACGAATTAGTAAACAAGAAGTAATAGGAGTGTCTCTTTATTATTTTGATCTTGGTGATATGATTTTTAGAGATGGCACAGGAGAAGTTATTGGCGAAAACAGACCTAGAGAATATTCCATTTCTGGAGTATATTCTAGAATGCTTACAGAAAACTTAAGTGTAGGAATTGGAGCTAAATTTATCAATTCAAATTTAGCAGGAAATGGCACAGCCTTATCTGGGGGTGGGGTTTCTAAACCCGGTAGAACTGCGGCAGTAGATGCTTCAGTTTATTACAACAAAGACTTGATGATAGAAGGAAGAAAATACAATCTTGCATTAGGAGCTAATATCAGTAATATCGGTGCTAAAGTTTCCTACTCTAGTAAGGACAAACAAAACTTTATACCTACTAACTTAAGAATAGGGACAGCTATTACGACAGACATTGATTTATACAATAAAGTAACTTTAGCAATTGATGTCAATAAATTATTAGTACCTACACCACCTACTTACAAAACAAATGATGATGGTACTTTTGTGTTAGATGATAATGAGGAGTTGGTTATTCAAGATGGTCAAGATTCCGATAGAGGTTTTATTAGTGGTATGTTTGGTTCTTTTTCGGATGCACCAAATGGAGGCAAAGAAGAGCTTCAAGAAGTGATGATTGCTGCGGCTGTAGAATACTGGTACTATAACACTGTAGCAGCTAGGGCAGGTGTTTTTTCAGAAAATGCATTAAAAGGAAATCGTAAATACCTAACCTTTGGATTAGGGTTAAAATACCAATCATACGGATTTGATTTTGCTTACTTAGTGCCTTTGCGTCAAAACAATCCTTTACAAGATACAATTAGATTTAGCCTTAGCTATAACATTGCCAGCAAGACTCATGTAGTAGCAACTGAGAGCATAGAAAATTAAAAAAATGCAAAACATATTAGACAGAACTAAAGCTCCCGAAGTCAAACCTATCGGGAGTTTTTCTTTACCAACAGTAAATATAGAGCGAGTGAAAAACACATCGCTTTTTTCGTATAAATCAGATGCTACCCCTTTGGTACGGATACAGATTGTATTTGATTACGGCACAATAGATACTACACGAGCAGGTTTGTTATCTTTTTACAGCACACTAGCTAATGACGAAGCAGGATCTTACAATCATTTAGAACTAAAAGAAAAAATAGCGTTTTATGGGTCAGCTATTGAAATTAGTCCAGGTCATCATCACACTACCTTTACACTTTATAGCCAAAGTAAATTTGCATCAAGTTTAATATCATTATTATTTGATGTAATAATATCCCCTAGCTTAGCAGAAGAACGAATAGATTCGCTCAAACAAAAAGCATTACAATCTCAACTTATACAAGAAGAGAAAACCAGTTTTTGGAACACATACCACTTTAATCAATCATTTTATGCTAAAGGGCATCCTTATGGCTTTGTACGCACTACAGAAGACATTAAGTCAATTACCCAAGCCGAGCTAATCAACATCAAAGAAGGGCTCTTATCACGCCAAACCAATTGTTTTGTAGCGGGCGATTATGATACAGCAATCATTGATGTGTTAAAAGAAAACTTGCTGAAGCTTAACCACTCAAACAGTAATAACAACCGTAATGAAAACGTATTGTCAAACGAAGCCTTTCAAATCTATAAAGAGAAAAAAGGCTCTGTACAATCAAGTTTAAAAATGGGAATTTCTGCTATCAACAGAAGTCATGCAGACTATCATGCTTTATACCTTGCCAACATTATTTTTGGAGGATATTTTGGTTCAAGATTGATGCAAAATATTCGAGAAGAAAAAGGGTATACTTATGGTATATACTCACAATTTCAGCACCTTAAGTTAAGTTCTCAAATTATAATAGGAGCTGATGTTGTCAAAAAACATAACCAAGACGTGATAGATGAAATCAAAAAAGAACTCATCCGTTTACAAGAAGAACAAGTATCTATACAAGAATTAAACAGTGCTCGTGAATACATCAAGGGCAAAATATTAAACAGCATTGGCACAGCCTTTCAAGTGATGGATAAAGCTAGTTTTTTATTTTACGAAAATTTACCGCAAAATTATTATCAGCAATTATTTACAAAACTAGATTCTGTACAGGTTGATGATATATTAACTGTAGCTAAAAAACACCTATCTACTGATTTTTCATACTGCATCTATGGCTAATCACTATTTATTCACCTGTAAAAACCCGCAAAATAACATTTTACAAATTCAATTCAGTTTTGAATCTTGTGATGATGAAAAACTAATTTTACGTCTTCCTACTTGGCGTCCAGGTAGATATGAAACGGCAAATTTCTCTAAAAATATTTATCAGCTTTCGGTTGAGCAAGTTGGTAACAAGGATATAGAAATTCGTAAAATATCAAAGTGTCAGTGGGAAATAACCAAGCATAAACACGAAGAGAGAATCACCATTTTCTATGATTTTTATGCCCACACGATGGACGCAGGAAACTCTTGGGTAGATAACGAAATGTGGTATATTAACTTCGTTAATTGTTGCATATCTCTTTTAGGAAAAGAAAATCAAACGCATACCCTTACGCTTGACATCCCTAGTGATTATACTATTGCTTGTAGTTTGACACAAAAAGGAAGTATATTAGTTGCCAATTCTTTTGAAACTTTAATAGACTCTCCTGTTATCGCTTCGGCTAATATTCAAAAACATATTTTTAAGCAAAATGGCTGTGACTTTTACATTTGGATTCAAGGCAACATAAAACCCGATTGGCAAAAGATAGAAAAAAACTTTAGGGCATACACACAAGCTCAAGTAGATATCTTTGGTGACTTTCCGTGCAGTGATTACCATTATTTGTTTCACATCTTACCTTACAAACATTATCATGGAGTGGAGCACCCCAACAGCACAGTAATCACCCTAGGGCCCGATATTAAATTTAATGATTTTTACGATGACTTCTTAGGAATCAGTTCGCACGAACTTTTTCACACTTGGAATATCAAAAGAATTAGACCCAAAGAGCTAAGCCCCTATCCATTATTTTCGGAACCCGCTTTTGAAACTGGCTATATAGCCGAAGGCATTACCACTTACTACGGAGATCTGATGCTCAAAAGAAGTGACGTTTTTACAAGTACACAATATTTAAAAGAGCTTAATAAAACATTCAAAAAACATTTTGAAAATTACGGAAGACATCGCCTATCACTTGCAGACTCCTCTTGCGACTTATGGGCAGACGGTTATAAGCCAAGTGCCCCACACCGCAAAGTCTCAATCTATACAAAAGGAGCAATTATATCACTCATCTTAGACCTAAGATTACGCCTTAAAGGATATAGTTTGGATGATGTTATGCGAGAATTTTGGAAACAATACCCAAATCCTCACCAAGGCTATACAAGTCAAGACTATCTCAATATCATAGAAAAAATAACAGGAGAATCACATCAAAAATATTACGCCGATTATATACAAGGCACTGTGCCGGTAGAAGAAGAACTGGCAATACTACTACCTCAGTTTGGTTGTAGTTTTGAAGCTCAAGAGCACCCTGACTTTATCACCTCAAGATTTGGAATCAAAGTAAATGTTCAAAACAAAATTTCTGAAATAGCCCCCAACTCCCCAGCTTATAAGCAACTATCAGTAGGAGATATTATTTTAAACAAAGAAGAAATTACAAACACAAAAAGCAGTGAATTAAAAATAAATCGATACGAAAAAGAGTTGATAATCAAGATTAGTAAAACAAAATTCACCTATTATAACACCTTTAAAATCGAAATTAATGAAGCTAATAACACTTTGCTTACAAAGTGGTTAGGAAAAATTAGCGACTAAGGATTTATATAATTTATTAATTTTTAGTACGTTTGGGTTAGAAAATAAATAAGAAAGAAAAAATGGCAAAAGTAGAAGAAATTTTAAAACTTTTTGGGATGCGTTTTAAGTCACACCCTTGGCATGGAGTAGAAGCAGGTAATAACATTCCTGAATCGGTAAATGCCTATATAGAAATTGTACCTTCCGATCAGATTAAATACGAAATAGATAAAGATAGTGGCTATTTGTCAATAGACAGACCCCATAAATTTTCAAACATTGTACCAGCAATGTATGGTTTTGTACCCAAGACGTATTGTGCTGAGAAAGTAGCAGAATACTGTATGAAAAAAACTGGTAAAACAGGGGTAGAAGGAGACGGAGATCCATTAGACATTTTGGTTTTGACCGAAAGAGATGTGCCACATGGCGACTTGATGGTACAAGCCAAACCTATCGGTGGCTTCCGTATGATTGACGGCGGAGAAGCTGACGATAAGATAATAGCTGTACTAGAGTCTGATCAAGTATATGGCAAATGGAATGACGTAAGCGATATTCCAGAGCCAATCCTAAACCGTATATTGCACTATTTCTTAACCTATAAAGAAAAACCAGGTTCTAGCGACAAGGAAATTGAGATTACTCATACCTACGGTCAATCAGAAGCATTTGAAGTAATCAAACGTAGCATGGAAGATTACGACAATCACTATGGTAATATTAACGCCAAATTAGTAGACGCTCTAAAAGGTTTATAAACTCAATTTAACATTGAAAAGCCATTCATCAATACGATGAATGGCTTTTACTTTTATAAGCTTAATTCTCTATAAAGCAGTAAGGGCAGCGTTAAATGTTGCACTTGGTCGCATTGCTTTGGCTATTAAGTCGGCATTTGGGAAGTAATAACCTTCAATATCAACTGGTTTACCTTGTACGCTATTGAGCTCATTTACGATTTTTGTTTCGTTATCTGTAAGCGTTTTTGCGAGCACTGTAAATTTAGTTTTTAGATCAGCATCAGTAGATTGTTTCGCCAACTCTTGTGCCCAGTACATTGCTAGGTAAAAATGAGATCCTCTATTGTCTATTTGCCCTAACTTACGTGCTGGAGATTTGTCATTCTCTAAGAATCTATCTGTTGCTTCGTCTAGTGCTTCGGCTAGTACTTTTGCTTTTGGGTTATTATAATTGTCAGCAAGATGCTCCAAAGAAACACCCAATGCCAAGAACTCTCCTAGAGAGTCCCAACGTAAGTAATTTTCTTCTACAAATTGTTGCACATGTTTAGGAGCAGAGCCTCCAGCACCAGTCTCAAATAGACCTCCTCCTTCCATTAATGGAACGATAGATAGCATTTTGGCACTTGTGCCTAGTTCTAAGATTGGGAATAAATCAGTTAAGTAATCACGCAATACATTTCCTGTTACAGAAACCGAGTCTAAACCTTCTTTCATTCTTTTTAACGAAAATTCAGTAGCAGCTATTGGGGATAAGATTTGGATGTCTAAACCTGAAGTGTCATGATCTTCTAAGTATTTATTTACTTTCTCGATAAGTGCTCTGTCGTGAGCTCTTTCAGCATCTAGCCAAAAGATAGTAGGTAACTGTGTAGCACGAGCTCTATTTACGGCTAGTTTTACCCAGTCTTTAATCGGTGCATCTTTGGCTTGGCACATTCTAAAAATGTCTCCAACTTCTACTGCTTGTTCAAGTAAAGTATTTCCGTTAGCGTCTGATACTTTTACAGTTCCTTTGGCATCCATTTGGAATGTTTTGTCATGCGAACCATATTCTTCGGCTTTTTGAGCCATAAGTCCTACGTTAGAAACGCTTCCCATTGTAGAGGGGTCAAAAGCTCCGTTTTCTTTGCAAAAATCAATTGTAGCTTGATAAACACCTGCATATGATCTATCAGGAATCAAGGCTTTAGTGTCTTGTTGTTTTCCTTCTGCATTCCACATTTGCCCTGAAGTACGAATCATAGCAGGCATCGAAGCGTCTACGATTACGTCGCTAGGTACATGCAAGTTAGTGATGCCTTTGTCAGAATTCACCATTGCTACTGCTGGACGTTTGGCATATACTGTTGTTATTGCTGCTTCTACTTCTGTTTGTTTGGCATGCCCTTTGATTTTATTATACACGTCACCAAGACCGTTATTGGCATCTACTCCTAATTCGTCAAATAAATTAGCGTATTTTTCAAACACATCTTTGTAAAATACTTTTACCGCAGCACCAAAAATAATTGGATCTGAAACCTTCATCATGGTTGCTTTTAGATGTAACGATAATAATACATCATTTGCTTTGGCTTCATCAATTTCTTTTGTAAAAAAATTTTGTAGTTCTTGCATATTTAAGACTGCTACATCAATGATTTCTCCTGATAATAAAGGGGTAGAAGCTTTTAGTGTTTTTGTAGTGCCATCATTTGCTATAAACTCTATTTTGGCATCGGTAGGGCTAGATAAGATAATAGATTTTTCGGTAGCATAAAAGTCTGCTTTTTTCATACTTGCTACGTGTGTTTTGGAATTACTAGACCAAGCACCCATTCTGTGTGGATTTTTTTTAGCGTAATTTTTTACTGCTTTAGGAGCTCTACGGTCAGAGTTTCCTTCACGTAATACAGGGTTTACAGCCGATCCTTTTACTTTATTATAAAGTTTGGCTACTTTTTTTTCGGTTTCAGTTGCTGGTTCTTCTGGAAAATCAGGAATATTAAATCCTTTTGCTTGTAATTCTTTAATTACAGTTTTGAGCTGAGGTACAGAGGCACTTACATTTGGTAGTTTAATAATGTTTGCATCTTCTTTTTTGACTAATTCTCCTAAAAAAGCTAAGTCATCTGATACTTTTTGATTAGCTGTTAGGCTTTCTGGGAATAATGATAAAACTCTTGCCGCTAGAGAAATGTCTTTTGTTTCTACCACTACATTGGCTACGCTTGTAAAAGCTTTTACAATTGGTAAGAACGAATAAGTAGCTAAGGCGGGTGCCTCATCTGTTTTTGTATAAATGATTTTTGCTGACATTATGTTTTGTTTTTGTACTACAAGTTGGTTTAACGCCAATCTTGATGTTATGAAAATTGATTTCTTCTAATAAAGAAGTACAAATATAAGAATTGGATTGATTTATACCAGTTTAATTGTGAGATGCTGTAAGATATATTGTAATTTTTGGGTATTCCCACATTCGCCAAAAGGCAGGCTCATGCGGTCGAGCTATCCGTTATATCTTTTTTGTTTTTATGATTTTGTCATACTGAGTTTACTTTTGTCATATTGAGCTTGTTGAAATGACAAAATCATAAAAACAAAAAAGGATGCCACTACTATCTCTAATACAAAAAAAGCCTTTGGCTTCATTTTTTCTGGTGTATCTTATTGTGTTTTTATCCCTAGTTTTTGATTACCTTTGTTCTTGATGAAAAAACAAATATTCCTTATAGGAGCAGGTAAATCCGCTCAGTCGTTGATCCATTATTTAGTAAACAATGTACTGGGGGAGGAGTTTCAGCTTGTAGTGGGAGACATCAAGTCCGCACGAGTAAAGGATGCAACTAAGGAGTTAAAAAACGTATCAGTCATACAAATAGATGTATCCGAAAAAGAAAAATTAGCAGCACATATTTATCAATCTGTATTGGTGATTTCTATGGTGCCAACAGGTTTGCATTATCCCATAGCCAAAATCTGTGTAAAATTACAAAAATCATTACTCACAGCATCATACCCTTCATCAGCCATTCATAATCTAGACCAAGAAGCAAGGTCTAGAGGGGTTTTGTTAATGACAGAATGTGGGCTAGACCCAGGTATCGATCACATGAGTGCCATGCGAGAGATTCATGCCATTAGAAAAATAGGAGGTGAAATCACCTCTTTTAAATCATATACAGGAGGACTTGTAGCACCAGAGTCAGATGATAATCCTTGGGGATACAAAATCACATGGAACCCTAAAAATGTAGTGCTGGCAGGGTCAGAAGGAGTGAAATTTATTAGAGATAATAAATATAAATACATTCCTTACCATAATTTATTTAAGCGAACAGAAAAAGTTGTAGTAAATGGATACGGAGAGTTTGAAGCTTACCCCAATAGAAACTCCCTGGATTACCAAAAAATATATACTTTAGAAAATGTTGCCACAATATTAAGAGGTACATTACGTAAAAAAGGATTTTGCGAAGCTTGGGATGTACTCGTGCAGTTAGGCTACACCAATGACACTGTTATGATTGACAACCTAACAAAGCTTAACCTTAGAGAGGTAACAAATTCGTTCCTGCCTTTTCACAAATCATTTACGGTGGAACAAAAACTTCAAAAAAGATTTGAATTGAATCCCTCTGTAATGGAGAGATTAACATATCTAGGCATTTTTGATAACACTTCTTTACCTCATAGCTTAGCAAGTGCAGCAGATGTTTTGTTGTTTTTGATTACTACCAAATGGAAACTACAAGAAGAAGACAAAGACATGGTAGTGATGCAACATCAATTTGAATATACAATTGGCTCAGAGAAATTCCAAAAAAAATCATCACTTATTATAAAAGGGAGAAATAAATCAAAAACAGCAATGGCAAATACCGTGGGGCTTCCTATGGGTATAATGGCAAAATTGATTTTAGAAGGAAAGATAAAACAAACAGGTATTTGTAGACCTGTTTACCCCGAAATGTACACAGCAATTCTTAATGAATTAGAAAATTATAATATCAAATTTACAAAAAAGATACTTCGCTTGCACTCTCATAACCCAAGTCTGCGGGAAGATTAGGCGATGTTGCTGCAGTAACTGCCAACACGTCACAACGTTCATTCTCGACATGCCCCGCATGCCCTTTTACCCACCTTAACTTTACTTGATGGTTTTTGTACACTTTTAAGAATCTCATCCATAAATCAGGATTTTTCTTGTCTTTAAATCCTTTTTTCACCCAGCCAAAAACCCATCCTTTCTCTACCGAATCTACTACATACTTAGAATCAGATATCACTAAAACTTGTTGGTTTTTTGCCTTAATAGTTTCTAGCCCTACAATTACGGCAAGGAGCTCCATCCTGTTATTAGTGGTTTTTCGATAGCCTCCCATTATTTCTTTGCGGTGCTTTCCAGACTTTAGCACTACTCCAAATCCCCCAGGACCAGGATTTCCTCTTGATGAACCGTCCGTATATATTTCAATCATTATATGCTATCAAATGTAAACCCCAAATATAACATATTTTCTGATAGAACTTGGGGCTTCCCCTATATAGTGTTTCACTACCGTTCTTCACTATAAATAGGGTCAGGCTGTCACTACTCATCCCACTTGCTTCGTTCCTCTACGCTCCTGTGATTCAAACAAACCGTTCCATCCTTAAGCCGACCAACATAATGTAACATATATATGTAAGCCTAATAAGTAAAACTAATCTCAACCCACAACTTTACCTCCCGAATGATTTTTACTCGCCCCCGTCACCGAAGCCAATGTATTTACCTCATTTCGTAATTTAAGCACACCCAAAAAAGCAAAAATCAAAGACTCTTTATAATCAATTACTATTGAATCAGGAATAACGAATTCTAATGAAGGACGTAATAACCGAATTTCATCAATCAAAAAATCATTATAAGTACCACCACCAGTAAACAATACTTTTTTGTTGTCATCAGGTAATATTTTACTAATCTGATAAGCAGTATGTAAAGTGTAAGTATGTAACAAATCCAAAATGTCGTGGCTTTGGATAAACGGATTGATGTGTTTTTCTACCCATTCTCTACCCAAAGACTTTGGCGGATTCTCTCTATAATAAGGCAAAGCATTTAGTTGGCGATACAATTCAGGAATAAGTTTTCCTTTTTTTGCCAATTTTCCACCATCATCATAAGCAAAACCAAGCCGATTGCTTAATTCATTCAACACAAAATTAATAGGACAAATATCATAAGCCACCATATTCTCATCATCTCGCAAATAAGACACATTAGCAAACCCCCCAAGATTAATACAGAAATCAAATTCTGCAAATAATAATAAATCACCAATAGGGACTAAAGGAGCTCCCTGCCCACCTAGTGCAACATCTTGAGTCCTAAAATCAAAAATAACAGTTTTTTGTAACCTCTCGGTAAGAGTTTTACCATCTCCAATTTGTAATGTAATTCCATTTTTGGGTTGATGTAATATTGTATGTCCGTGCGAAGCAATATAATCATACTCCCAGTTTTTGGTATGATAAAGGATGATATCGGCTAGATAATTGGCATAATCTACGCTTAAGGTATCAAAATCATATTGATTATTTTGATACGCAACTTCAATTCTTTTTAGCCAATCGCTAGGATACGGTACGGTGATGGTTTCTAATATTTCATAAATCCATTTTTGATTTTTTTCATAGCTAATGATGCAATTGGCAAGGTCTACTCCATCTAGCGATGTGCCAGACATCAAACCAAGAATGCGGTATGTACTAGAATTATTCATACTTTAGCGTTATGGATATCATCATAGACGAAGGTAATACAAGTGTAAAGATAGGATGTTTTGTCAAAAAACAGTTAGTAGAGTATTTTTTAGTCAAAAACACTAAAGAGGTTTTGGCTATTTTAGCATTAAAACAATACGAAAGACTCATTTACTCATCTGTTCGGCAGGATTATAAAAACCACCCTTTTGACAAACAAAAAACATTACTGCTTGACTATAATACTCCCTTGCCAATTGTGATTAATTATGACACGCCCATAACCTTGGGTGTAGATAGAATTGCGGGAGCTTGTAGCGTTTATTTCCTCAAAAGCACAAAAAATGTTTTAGTGATAGACATGGGTTCGTGTATCACTTTTGATTTGTTATGCGAAAACACTTTTATGGGCGGTATTATTTCCCCAGGAATGCAAATGAGAATTGATACGATGCCTTTGTTCACTGGTAAATTGCCAATTATAAAAGTAGACAAAACAGAAGAAAAGATAGAATTACTAGGTAAAACTACCGAATCCTGTATGAAAAGTGGAGTAATAAATGGAATTATCGGTGAAATAAATCACACAATAGCACGTTTTGAAGACGAATATCAAGTAAGTGAAATATTCTTGACGGGAGGAGATGCTAAATTCTTTGATAAGAAATTAAAAACAAGCACTTTTGTAAGTCAAAATTTAGTTCTCGAAGGATTATATAGAATTTTAGAATATAATGTATAAAAAAATAGTAACGATTGTATTATTGGGGGTTTGGGGATTTGCAATTGCTCAATCTACTAGTAGTTCACCAAAAAAAAACTCACCAATATCATCAATTGGGCTAGGGCTACCAGTAAAAGCACATGGTGCTGTAAATGGACAAACAAATTTAGGAATTTCTTATTCTTCTTCATTGTTTTTGAATACCCAAAATCCTGCTTTACTTAACCGCTCTTCGCTTATGGTCTTTGAGTATGGGATGAAGTACGACGGAGTAGCCATACAAGACAATAGCCAAACAGGGTTTAGTGGCGAGATGAATTTGCACTATATTGGTTTCTCTTTACCAATTTCTCGTAAATGGACTTCTTCATTGGGTTTTACCCCTATTTTAGAAAAATCATATTCATACAAAGAAACAAAAAACTTTAGTGATGGGTCTAGTTTTTCCATCAACTCCTCTGGGAAAGGGACAATTAATAAATTCTATTTTGGTAATGCTTTGCAAATCATCAAAGACACGACTACTAGGACTACAGTTGACATAGGTTTAGAACCATCCTTTATGTTTGGAAACATTCAAGACGAAGTCATTACAAAACTAAGTACCCAAAATTATGAAGTAGGGGAAAACTTATCTTCTGGAGTGAAAGGTTGGGGATTGAAAGGTGGCTTGTCAATCAGAAAAGAATTATTTGAATATCCTGTTAAAACTAAAAATGGCGTGTATAGCTCATACTCTTTTGCGAAATCACTTGACACAATCATTACACACGATATCCCAAGAGAAGGAAAGTACATGATATATTTTCCTCATAAAAAAGGCTTAATGATAGACCCTGAAATCACAGACAAAAAGCTAATCAAGCACCTAAGGGCTGTCTTTTATTATGAGATTGTTAAAAAAGAAGGTGTTTATCTGCAACCAAATGCAGTAAACGCAACAGATGGGCAGTTATTGGCTGAATATAAAGCGTTAAAGGCACAGTCCGATAGTTTTTTAAATACTAATAATCAGGCACTGAAAAATTATTATAAAAAAGCAAGCGGAGTATTTGTGACAGGAGGACTTACGTATCAAATCCAAAGTGACCTCTCGTTGCTGACCAATAAAGAATCTTTTGTTAACAATACCTTGTCTACCCAACGCCGTACTACTGATACATTGTTTTCCATTAAAGAATCGGGGATTTTACCTCCTACATTAGGAGTAGGGCTTACTTTAGAAAAACCTTTCCCGAAAGGGTATAAAAAAGATGGCACTCGTAAAACGGCTGTATGGTCGCTAGGCACAGAGTTGAAAATGACCAATTGGACTGCCGCTAATAGTGGTTATATCAATACTTATACCGCAGCAATTGGTGGAGAGTATGTGTCAGATATTAGCTTGCGTAATGAAAACACGCAAGAAAGAAGTGGATTTGGAAGATATGTGCGCAGGGTAATATATAGAGGTGGCTTGTCTTATGGGACGTTGCCTTATTTAATCGGAAATGATGAAGTGACTAGACTTGGCATTGATTTTGGACTCTCATTACCTGTAGGTTCATATCGAAGACCTAAATATGTAAATATCGGATTTGGGTATACACAATTAGGCTCTTTGGATAATAATAATTTACAAGAAAGAATTTACACAACTTCATTCAGCTTTACGATGAATGAAAAATGGTTTAAAAGGTGGAAAATAGGACTTTAAGAGATGAGTAAAAGGTTAACAATAATTGGTTTTTTTTTATTAATCATTAGCATAAACTTTGCACAAGATGGTTGGGATTGGGGTATGGATAAACCAAAAACTCAAAAAATGTGGTTTGACATGGTTGACATGGTCAAAATGAAAGATTATACCTCGGCACGTAAAAATGCTTCGTGGTTATTAAACAATACTCCTCAGCTACACAGAGACCTTTATATAAAGAGTGCAGAAGTTTACCAAACGCTAGAAATGACAGCGATAGAAGGAAAAACAACAGTTCAAGATACAGTTTTGTGGATTTATGATCAACGGATCAAATACTTTGGGGATACAGCTAATGTACTCAATAGAAAAGGTTTGTACGCCATTCGTTATAAAGTAGCAGACCCTAATGCAGTAGAAAAAATGTTTTCTTTGTATTCAAAAATACAAATGCTTAATGCGGGTGAGATGTATGCTACCAATGCTTACTACTATATGTTGGCTACGTCTAATATGTTTAGGTATAAAAAAATAACAGAAAATCAAGTTTTTGGAATTTATGGACAATTATCATCTTATATAGATGATAAAATAAATACAGCTACAGACGAAGCGAAATTGGGTTCTAATCGCTCAATTAAAAAAGAAATTGACAACGTGTTTGAAGGAACAATTAAGCTTACTTGTGAAAAAATAGAAATGCTTTATGGAAAAGAAATGAAGCAAGATTCAATTGATGTCTCTACAGCTAAAAAAATGTTTTCGCTACTAGAAAAAGCAAAATGTACAAAGAGTAAACATTATTCTAAAATGTTACTAATTATAAACAAAGCTCAGCCTAGTGCCAATGGTTATATTAGTTTAGCAGAATATTATACAAGTCAAAAGAAATATAGTAATGCGGAAAAAATGTACCAAAAGGCAATTACTTATGCTTCTACGGATATTCAGAAAGCAAACACTTATTATCAGCTAGGGACTCAAGCTAAGACTACAGGGAAGTATCGTAAAGCAAGAGATTATTTTTATCAAAGTATCAACTTGGGTTACAACCAATCTCAAGCTTATACAATGATTGGCAATATGTATATGTACAATAGTAATGATGCTTGTAATTCTTCAGATATGGTTGTGCTACGGGCTAAGTATATTGCGGCTTATGATATGTACCAAAAAGCAGGTAATCAGAAATTGATGGAAGATGCTAAGAAGCAGTTTCCGAGTGAGCAAGAAATATTTTTTGCTACAAAAAAAATAGGCGGAACAGTGAATACTGGTTGTTGGATTAATAAATCCATTATATTAAGAGCAAGATAGATGTATAGGTACATTCCTTTATTATTGTTGGTTATACTCAGTGCTTGTCAGAAAGAAACAGAACAAGTTTTTAAACCATTGGAAGAATATCCAGATTTACTCTCAGAAGGAGTGACAATGAGGTATTACGATTCTGCGTCTTTAGAAATTATCATCAGGACTCCTAAGCAAGTTAGGCTAAGGACTCAAGATGAGGTTTTTCCAAAAGGAATGAATGTAGAGTTTTATAAAGGCTCTGATAGTATTCAGTCTACAATGGTTTGTGACTCGGCATTTTATCACAAAAAAGAGGCTTATTGGTCTTTTTTTGGTGATGTAGAAGTTGACAATCGAAAAGAAAAAAGAAACCTGAAATCACAATACTTAGAGTGGAGACCTGAGATTGAGGAAGTTTATACAGATAAGCCAGTGGTGATTATCTCGGAAGGACAGCAAATTAACGGAAAAGGTTTACGAGCAAAAGAAGATTTTAGCGAATATGAAATCTTGAATGTAACAGGAATAATAGACTTATCAGAATGAAATTGTTAGATGCTTTATTATTAGGAGTTGCTGCTGCTTTTATGATGATTGGGATTCATCAGATGGTGATGAACTCTTGGTTAGATAATTATTGGATAATTATGTTGTCGATAGGTTGTTTTGCTTGGTACTTGTTACGTAAAAATAACCGCAAGCAAGATGATTGATTGGGTGTTGATATTAGGAATTATCATTCCTTTAACCCTTTCAGCATTGTTTTCTGGTTTAGAAATTGCTTTTGTATCTTCAGACAGGCTTTTTCTTGAGCTTCAAACCCAAAGAAAGGGTTATCAGTTTAAAGCCTTAAAGTTTGTTATTTCTCGCCCTTCTCTTTTTTTGACCACTACACTTTTAGGTAATACCATCGCTTTGGTGATTTATGGTACTTTTATGACAGCATTTATGAAACCGTATATAGATGTTTTTGTGTCAAGTGAAATTATTTCTTTGGTATTAGGCACAATTATCTCAACTCTCATGGTTTTGTTTTTAGCTGAATTTTTGCCAAAAACTTTATTTATGGTAAAACCTAACCAAGCATTGGCATTGCTTTCTATCCCCTTTGCTCTGTTTACTGTGGTGATGTATCCTATGATTTGGCTAGTAGATCAAATTGCTAGGATTGTGATTAAACAATTTTTTAAAGTAGAGTTTTCTATGGAAAAACAAAAATATCAATTAGATGATTTGAATAATTACCTAAAGGATGTTTTGTCTAAGAAAGGAGAAAGTGGAGACAATGATTTAGGTATTGAAGCAGAAATATTGACCAATGCCCTTGATTTTAAATCAGTAAAGACTCGTGACTGTATGATACCACGGATTGAACTAGAAGCGGTACAAATTGTCGATAGCGTAGATATATTAAGAGATAGATTTGTAAGCACAGGGTTTTCTAAAATCTTGGTTTATAAAGAAACAATTGATAACATCATAGGTTACTGCCATTCCTCTCAATTATTCAAAAAACCAAAATCAATAGCTGAGATGCTCACTCCAATTGATTTTGTGCCCGAAACCGCATTGGCTAATGATGTGATGGTAACGCTTAATAAAAATAGAAGAAGCATTGCTATAGTTGTAGATGAGTTTGGCGGTACGGCTGGACTTGTTGCTATCGAGGATATTATAGAAGAGATATTTGGTGATATAAAAGACGAGCACGATAAAAAAGATTTAATGGAATTGAAGCTAGATAGCTATAATTACCTATTTAGTGCTAGACAAGAAGTAGAGTACTTAAATGAAAAATATCAAATAGGGCTTCCTTTAGGAGAGTATGAGACATTAGGGGGATTGATACTTAGTGAGTTGGGAGATATTCCGAATAAAGAAGACATAGTAAAATTTGATGATTTTTTCTTTACAATCAAACAAATGGACGGCGTTAAAATCAATCAAGTGAAATTAACTCTTATAGAGTAATTCTCGTGTTTTTTTAGGTATTCCTTGTTTTTATAAAAAAAAAGAAGGAGATTTGCTCACAGTTCAAACAAACTAAATGTTAATTACTATGAAAAAAATTATTTTATTACTTTCGACTGCTGCAATGTTCACTACAGCGATGGCACAAGAAGAAGCTTCTTCAGAAGAAACTTCTTCTTCAGCTTTTAAACAAAGTGCAGGAGACAAGAGTTTAGAATTTCAATTTAACTCTCCATTTGTTGCGGGTGCGCCATTTACTGTTAACGGTATCCGTTTTCGTAGTTTCTCAAGCGAGACTTTTGCTATCAGAGTAAATGCAGAGCTTGGATCACACTCAACTACTGCTATTGCTGTACAGAATGTATCTACTACTACAACTATAGACAATAGAGAGTTCAAAACTAAAAACTCTAATTTCCAATTAATGTTAGCTCCAGGTTTTGAAACTCACTTTGATGGGACTGATAAACTTTCTCCTTATGTAGGTGCTGAATTACCAATTAATTTTGTTAGTACCTCTACTAAGACAGAAAAGTGGGATGCTACAGAAGAAGACTTATATACAGAAACTGCTAAAGGTGGTAATGTACTTGGTCAAACAGGTGGATTAAGTGTTGGTATTAATGCAGTAGCTGGTTTCGATTTCTACTTTACTAAACAATTATATATCGGTGCTGAAATGAGTTATGGTTTTGCAATTAAATCTAATGCAACAACTAAATTTGAGTCTGATCAAAAAGGTTCTAAAGATATTGATGATGTAAAACAAGGATCAAACTTTAATTTAGGTACTGCCGCACAAGCTGCATTTAGATTAGGTTTCTTATTTTAAGAAATAATTATATTAAATAATTTAAAGTCCCTACTTTCTAAAAAAGTAGGGACTTTTTTTGTGCTGAAAATTAATTAAAAAAGGTTCTAAAATTAGAATTTTTTTGTTATTTAAGGTTAGTTTGTTCGGATAACGTCCTACAATTAAAACGCCCTAGTATATCTAAATATACTAGGGCACTTTGTGGTTAAAGAAATAAGGTAGTTTTACTCCCCTCCACCAGTATTGATAGCGTTATAGGTGATTTTTGGAATACGCTCATCAATCATAAAAATAGCCAACTTATCATCACCCATTAGGTCAAATAGTTCAACAGCTCTACGGGTAATGAACTCTTCTTCTATTTGCTCATTCACAAACCACTGCATAAAGTTTTCTGTACGGTGATCATTTTGCTTGCGGCAAGTATTTACAATATTGTTAATCGCTTCAGACACCATTTCTTCGGCATTAAGAGCCATTTCAAATACATCTCTAAGCGACTCATAAGAATCTCTAGCTTGCTCCAGTGCTGGTATAGTAGGCGTAGCTCCCATGTCACATAGGTAATGAAAGATTTTAAGCATATGCGCTCGCTCTTCATCTGCTTGTTTGAAAAAGAAGTCTGCACTATTGTCATAACCTTTGCTATTGCACCAAGCTGCTGCCGCTAAGTAATTAGAAGAAGCTTGAGATTCAATTTTTATTTGTTGATTAAGTGAAATTATAGTTTCATTTGATAATGTGCTCATATCGTATTTTGTTTAATCGTATTAAAATTTATTTTAAAATAAGTTAAGCCAGTTTTTATTGTTTTCTAACCAAGGGTAAGCGTATAAGCTAATTAAGATACCTGAAGCATAAGCTATATAAACTTGAAACTGAGAATGTGCCTTGAGGTACAAGCGTGCACTAATAACCATCATAGAGAAAATAATTGTGAGTATAATCATCCAATAATAATATTGACTAGTACTAAAATGTATCCAGAAGACAAGCCCTGTAAGCCCTCCCATACCTATAGTGTGGGCACTTATTTTCCACCAAAAAGAAATGGTGAGTACTAAAATCAAAGAACAGGTAATTACTAAAATGATATTAGGGAATAGTTGACCGTAAAACTCTACTTGCTTCAGTAGTAATACATAGGTATATATATAAATTATTATACAGATGATAAATGGAATTATTCGTTCTTTTCGATCTGGGATACGAAATGAAGAAATGATTTTTGCCTTTTTGAGCCCTACCATTACAAGTGATGGGATTAAATAGGTGCAAGTAAAAACAATGGCTAGTAAGAAGAACTTGTATTCTATCTTTGGGATGCTAATATAAGGATAGGTAAACAAAATGATGGCAAATATATAGCTTGCCATCAATAGTGGGTGAAAAACAAAAGACACAATTTGAGCAATCTGCTTTATCATTTCATTACAATTCTTTACGAAGACGTGCTACTGGCAAATTAAGCATCTCACGGTATTTGGCGACAGTTCTCCTAGCGATATTATAACCTTTTTCTTTTAGTTCAGCACAGATTTTTAAATCTGAAAGAGGTTTTCGTTTATTTTCTGCATCAATAATTATTTTTAGAGCGTGCTTAACTTCTCTACTACTTACTTCTTCTCCTGACTCGGTAGAGATGCTTTCAGAGAAAAAATATTTAAGTGGATAAATGGCATACTCTGTTTGTACGCTTTTGCTACTTGCCACTCTGGACACGGTAGAAATGTCCATTTTGATTTTCTCAGCGATGTCTTTTAAGATCATAGGTCTTAATTTACTTTCGTCTTCTTCTAAGAAAAACTCACGTTGAATGTCTACAATAGCATTCATTGTGTTCAGTAATGTGTGTTGACGTTGGCGGATGGCATCGATGAACCACTTGGCAGCATCAAGCTTTTGTTTGACAAATGTAACGGCCTCTTTTGCTTTTTTATCTTTTTTATCAGATTTACTGTAGGTATCCATCATATCCAAATAACCTCTACTTACCCGAAGTTCTGGAGCGTTACGAGCATTTAATGTAAGTATGATTTCCCCATTTTCTATTCTGAGTAGGTAATCAGGCATTAGGTATTGTATACGCCCACCCGTCCCTAGAGAGTTCCCTGGTTTAGGATTAAGTCTGGTTATAGTATTAATTATTTCTTTTAACACCTCTTCGGTAATAGAAAGATTGTTAATGATTTTTTTGTAATGCTTTTTTGTAAACTCTTCAAACTGAGATTCAATGATTTGTATGGCAATCCCAACATCTTCATTTAATTCTGTTTTTCTTTCTAGCTGTAGCAGTAAACACTCCTGCAAGTCTCTTGCAGCAATTCCTGCAGGTTCAAAGGTTTGTACTTTTCTCAACACTTCTTCTACCTCATCTATATCAGTTTCTATATACTGCGAAAAAGCAAGGTCATTGATTAGTGCCCCAAGGTCTCTTCGTATATAACCATCACCTTCTATGCTTCCAATGAGTTGCTTGGCAATTACAAGTTGTCTTTCATTTAGTCTAAGGTATGATAACTGATTGTTTAACGAATCCATCATAGACTCACCTGCAACTACTGGTGTTTCTTTGTCTTCTGCATTAGGATCTCTCCCATCTCCATACATTTTGTACCCCGCATAGTCATCATGGCGAAGATATTCATCCAAATTAATATCTTCTTGCTTATTTTCTTTTTCTTCGACACCACGTTCACTACTAGTATCTCCATAAGGATCTAAGCTTTCGGTTTCTTCTGGACCTTCTTCAAGGGCTGGATTTACTTCCAATTCTTTTTCTATCCTAGACTCAAGCTCTACCGTAGGAACTTGTAAAAGTTTGATGAATTGTATCTGCTGTGGTGACAGCTTTTGAGACAATGACTGAGTTAGACTGAGTTTTTGCATATTGCAATTCTCTTTTTATTTATTTCTTCCTTTGATTAGAGATATAAAACCTCTTTTTTTGTACCTATGTACAACGGCTTATCGCTAAGCTCGTTACAATATAAACACTAAAATTTTATAAAAGGTGGAAAGAGTTAAAATAAAAGCACTATTGACTGATACTTCTTTTGATAGAGAGGTAGAAGTATACGGTTGGGTAAGAACAAAAAGAGGTAGCAAAAGCGTTAATTTTATTGCAGTGAATGATGGAACTACTATTCATAACCTTCAAATAGTAGCTGAAGTAGAAAATATAGGAGAAGAAACACTAAAACGTGTCAATACAGGAGCTGCACTTAAAGTGATTGGCACAACAGTAGCATCTAGCGGTAGTGGACAGTCTATCGAGATTCAGGCAAAGGAAATTATTGTATTAGGAGAGGCTAATCCAGAAGAATATCCAATACAACCCAAAAAGCATACAATGGAGTTCTTGCGTAAAAATGCTCATTTGCGTATGCGTACTACTACGTTTAGTGCAATTATGCGTATTCGTCATGCTATGACTTTTGCGATTCATAAATTCTTTAATGACAGAGACTTTTACAACCTACATACTCCGATTATCACTGCTACCGATGCCGAGGGAGCAGGAGAAATGTTTCATGTTACTAATTTTGACTTAGATAAAATTCCTTTTGACGAAGAAGGAAAAGTAAATTTTAAAGAAGATTTTTTTAATAAACGGACAAATCTTACAGTTTCGGGGCAATTGGAAGGAGAGTTAGGAGCTACAGCCTTAGGAGCAGTTTACACTTTTGGACCTACCTTTAGAGCCGAAAACTCAAACACTACAAGGCACTTAGCAGAATTCTGGATGATAGAACCAGAGTTGGCATTTGCTGATTTAAAAGATGATATGGATTTAGCGGAAAGCTTTATGAAATATTTGATTAATTATGCAATTGAGCATTGTGCGGATGATTTAGCATTTTTACACCAAAGAGAGACAAATATAGAAAAAACTTTACCTAAAGAACAGCGTAATGAGTTACCATTGGTAGAGAGACTTAAATCTGTAGTAGAGAGTGATTTTGAGCGAATTACTTATACCGAAGCTATTAATATATTACGAAATTCTAAACCCTACAAAAAAGGTAAATTTAAGTTTCCAGTAGAATGGGGAGTAGATTTACAATCTGAACATGAGCGTTTTTTGGTAGAGAAAAAATTTAAAAAACCAGTTATTATTACTGATTACCCAAAAGACATTAAAGCATTTTATATGAGAATGAATGATGATCATAAAACGGTAGCAGCTATGGATGTTTTGTTTCCGGGTATTGGAGAGATTATAGGTGGCTCGCAAAGAGAAGAGAGGTTAGATATGCTCAAGAAACGTATGGAGGAAATGGATGTTGATCAAGATGAATTGTGGTGGTACCTTGATACTAGAAAATTCGGTTCTTGTAAACACTCAGGGTTTGGCTTAGGATTTGAGCGATTAATTTTGTTTGTAACAGGCATGACGAACATCAGAGACGTGATTCCTTTCCCGAGAACACCTCAGAACGCAGATTTTTAGGGTTTAATATACTTGATGGAGTTAATAATTAGCTCCATCACTTATTTTTTAGCGAAAGCGAGATATAAATAATCCCTTTATCCCTTTGAGTATTAAAAACCTTTTTTTACATTCAACTGTTTAAATCAGATTGAATACTTTTAGTATAAAAATAGATAAAATGAAATCAAGAAAAATAGTTGGGGCAGTAGCTGTATTAATTGCCATTATTACTCTATCAGCAACCTGCACTTCTGGCAAAAAAATAAAAGCAGAAGATGGAATGACCAAAGGTTCTCTTACGGAAAATATTATTCGTGAGACTTTGCTAAGTGGACATTATTTAGACATGAAGCTAGATGATGAGTTTGCAGAAAAAGTATTTGATGCTCAGCTTAAAAGCTTAGACTATTACAAGTTGTTTTTGACTCAAAAAGACATCAGTAAACTGAATAAATTCAAAACATCATTAGATGATGACTTTCGAGCAGGTCGTTCACCAATGTTTGAGTTGAGCTATGCAATCATCACAGAGAGATTAGCAGAAGCGAAAACATACTACCAAGAATTACTAGCAAAACCATTTGACTTGACCTTAAATGAAAATTATGAATATGACTCAGAGAAATTAAGCTATGCTACAAACACCAAAGAATTAAAAAATAGGTGGCTTAAACACCTTCAAAATGATGTAGTAGAATATATTTATCACAAACAAACAAACCAAAATAAAGCGACAGAAAAAAGTGATACTGTAACGATAAAACCAATTACAGTATTAGAAAAAGAAGCAAGAGAAAAAACCCTAAAAACTCATAATCAGTGGTTCAAAAGATTACAAGAGCTGACCAAAGAGGAAAGATTCTCAACTTACATCAATGCCCATACTTCAGTATTTGATCCACACACATCATTTTTCCCGCCTAAGCAAAAAGAAGATTTTGACATATCAATTTCAGGAAGATTAGAAGGAATTGGAGCAACATTACAAGAAAAAGAAGGTTATATAAAAGTAACTAAAATAGTACCAGGTAGTGCCTCATGGAAACAAGGAGATTTAGAACCAGAAGATGTTATCCTCAAAGTAGGACAGGGAGACAAAGACCCTGTAGACATTGTAGATATGAGATTAAGTGATGCTGTAAGGCTTATAAGAGGGTCTAAAGGCACAGAAGTAAGGCTAACTGTCCGCAAACAAGACGGATCCGAAATGATAATCCCAATTATTAGAGACATAGTAGTACTCGAAGAGACTTATGCCAAATCAATTATTGTGGAAGATAGCCTTACGGGTAAAAAGTATGGGTACATCAATTTGCCTCAATTTTACGTGGATTTTACGGGGACAGGTGGTCGCTCATGTTTTGAAGATGTTGGTATTGAAATAGAAAAACTAAAAAGAGACAATATAGATGGAATCGTATTTGACCTTCGGAATAATGGAGGAGGCTCTTTGCAAGATGTTGTTAAAATGGTTGGTTTATTTATTGCGAAAGGACCCATCGTGCAGATAAAACCACGTAGCGGAAAACCTTATGTTTATTCAGATTATGACCCTAAAATTCAATTTGATGGTGAGTTGGTAGTTATGGTAAATGAACAAAGTGCCTCAGCATCTGAGATATTTGCTGCTGCCATTCAAGATTATAACCGAGGAATCATCTTAGGAAGCCCATCTAGCTATGGTAAAGGAACAGTACAAGGCTTTCAAGACCTAGATAACTATGTTCCTGAAGCGTTATCTTCACACAAACCTTTAGGCTCACTAAAACTTACGACACATAAATTTTATCGTGTAAACGGTGGGTCTACACAATGGAAGGGCGTTGAGCCTCATATCGTAATCCCAGATGTATACATGTATGGTGATTATGGAGAAAAAAAACTCGATAACTCTATCAAATGGGATGAAATACCTGCCTGTAATTATACCAAATGGAATTCTCGCTATAATGAGTCGTCGGTAATCTCGGCAAGTGAAATAAGAATTGATGGTAATAACACCTTTAAACTAATAGAAGAAAACGCAAAACGTTATAAACGACTAAGAGAAAGCACTCAAGAGTCATTAAACTTAGAGCGGTTCACTAAAAGCCAAATAGAAAGAAAAGAAAGTGGTAAGAAGTATGAAAAATTATTTGATAACAAGCACCTTATCAAAACCTCAATTACACTTGTCGATCAAGAAATCATCAGTGCAGATAGTACCAAGTTAGCTAGTATGGAGCAATTGTCTAAAGTAATTGCGGGCGATCCATATGTGCTTGAAGCGATGAATATCTTGACTGATATGAAAAAATAAGAAGAGGAGCTTCCCCCACTCGCCGAAAAGGCGAGCTCGTGGGAGTCGGGCTATCCACTATATCTTTTTTTATTTTTATGATTTTGTCGAAACACAAAAGTCATAAATACAAAAAAAGGATGCCGTTTCTATCCCTAAGCCAAGCTTAATACCAGTTTAACTATAATATGAGTCTAATTTAGATTGAATTGTTTTTTGCAATATCGAGGAAAAATGATTTAGCATAACTGGTTACGGTAAATTATTTTAACGAAGAGAGTGTAAAAACAAACAGGATAAATGACTTATCTTATAGTTAAAATGGTATAAGACCGTTGAAAAACTCTTGTACTATGGGGTTTGGTAAAGGGGCAGTAGTTTTAGCAAGTGCTAATAACCCAAGTGCAAATCAATCTGTAAATACCATTACTAAATGGTTTTGATTTGTTTATTAACTTTCTTTTTTTGTTGAAAACATCACCCAGAACTTATTGGGGGTTAAACTATTCCACTCAGTTCGGCACTGAGCAATTTGCTACATTTGGCGAGTAATCGCAGGATCAAAAATCATCCTTTCTTTATTAGCCATTTATGCAAAATAATCATGACCCAAATACGGTTGTACAAATAATCAGCTTTGTTACTCCTAAAATCTATAATTAGTTCCTTTACTTTTTGGGGCTGAACGATGTTGTATTGCTCAATAACGAGGGGGTTTAGATAATCATCAATAAGGTATGACAGTTCATTTTTGAGCCATTTGACCAAAGGAATTGAAAATCCTTGCTTAGGTCGCTGAAACATTTTTTTTGGTAGCTTAGAGAATAAAACTTCTTGTAAAAGATGCTTACGAACACTCCCTTTTTTCTTTAATTCAGGAGATAAATTTAATGCGAATTCAATAATATCATGATCAAGTAATGGCACTCTGCACTCTAATCCATACTGCATAGATGCTCGATCTACTTTTACTAAGAGGTCATCTTGTAGGTAATAATTGAGGTCAAAAAAGGCTTGTGATTCTGCTGGACTAAGCTTTCTAATCAATTCTACCTCTTTATAATTAAACAGCTTCGGAGTATCAATTAGCAATTCTGTTAGCTCGCTATTGCTAAATAAATATTGCTCTTGCGAAAAAATATGATTGTGAATATTGTCTTCTTTTGAGTTTTTAAAAACTTGTCCAGCACGTTTCAACCGATTATTACCAAAGGTCTGTAAACTCCAAGAAATAGGATTTCGTAAAGGTTTGATAAAAGGATTCTGAAGTCTATTTGCCCAATCATACATTCCATAACCATGAAATAGTTCATCTCCACCGTCTCCTGTAAGTGTCATTTTTACTTCCTTACTCGTAAGCGAAGCCAAAAGCATCGTTGGGATAGCAGACGAATCCGCATAAGGCTCGTCATATACATCTATAATGTCTTCAAACAAAGGCAATGCTTGTTGCTGAGAGAGTATAAACTCGTGGTGATTGGTGTTCAAATACTGGGCTATTTGAGCAGCGTATTGGCTTTCGTTATGTGTGCTTTCTTCAAACCCAATACTAAAAGTATTGAGCTTAGCCTTACTATACTGAGAAGCTATAGCAGTAACCAAAGAAGAATCTATACCACCACTAAGAAACGTACCAAAAGGCACATCACTTACCATTCGTTTTTGTACTGATTGCTCTATCAAAGTATTGAGAGACCTCAACGCAATTTTCTCATCTGTAATAAACTCTGACTCAACATTTTTTGATAATGTCCAATAGCTTTGGCTAGCGTATTTAATCATGCCTTCATTTAGCTCAATAGTGGCAGAAGTACCCGACGGAAATTTATGAATATCATTATAAATAGTTTGAGGACTAGGGATATAACCTAAATGTAAAAAGCTTGCAATGGCTGATTTGTTTATGCTTAATTTCTTATCTAAACCCTGTAAGGATTTAAGCTCAGAGCTAAAAATAAATTCATCCTCACTGAGGTAATAATATAAGGGCTTAATACCAATTCTATCTCTAAATAAGTATAGCTGTTCAGCTTGCTTATCCCAAATAGCAATGGTAAACATTCCATTCAATTTTTGAACAAATTCTTGCCCCCATAATGCAAAAGCTTCCAATAAAACCTCTGTATCTGAATGGGTTTTAAAATTAATTTTTATTGTTTTTAATAGATTTAATTTTATTTCAGAAAAATTATAAACCTCTCCATTATACACCATCACATAGCGATTGCACGAAGAATGCAAAGGCTGATTTGCCGCTTCAGATAAATCAATGATACTTAGTCGGCGATGCCCTAACCCAACATTATTTTTATAAAATAAGCCACTTGCATCAGGGCCTCGGTGAGTGAGTACACTTGTCATATTGGCTAATGACTCCTTTGATTGTTTTGTGCTGATGAATCCTGTAATACCACACATAGTTATCTGCTTAATCGTTGAATAAGTGGTCTTGAATGAGTAAGAATAGATTTTATTAAATATTTTAACCCTATTCCATAATTTTTGTTATCTCCTATATATGATGCTGAGAGTATTAAGCATAATTTTGAATAGCAATATTGATAATGTTTTTTATTCTTAAATGTATTGAGCTTTTGATGTTTATCAAAAGCATAATTCATGTCTTTATCCATTTTAGGGACGTTAAGATGCATCTGTTGTGGATGAACTCTATATTTAATTAACGGAACATTAATTAATCCTATTTTAGTATTTTTTGCTACTCTTACCCAAAATTCCCAATCAGCCGAAGTAGAAAGATTTTCATCAAATCCCCCAATATCTGCAAATAATGAATGCCTCATTAATATACTTGCTGGACTATGAATAACCGTAGAGTTCATTTCTAGTAAATCATTGAGTACATTCCCCTTTTTACCTTCTGTAATCTTAATGTTTTTTTTAGTAATGTGATCAAAGATTTGCTCTAAGGAATGTACTAAACCAATTTCTTTATATGTATTAAGGTAATCTGTTTTTTGCTCTAAATTATTTAAATCAAATAAATCATCCGCATCTAAAAAAGCTAAAAACTCACCCTTTGCATAAGAAACTCCAATATTACGGGCTTTAGAAACACCTTGATTTTTTATTTTAAAATAATGAACTCGATTATCGTCAAAAGCTAAGATTTCTTTTTCACTATTATCTGTAGAACCATCATTTATAATAATTAGCTCAATATTGGTGTAGCTTTGAGTCAAAACACTTGTAATCGTCTCACTAATAAAATATTCAGCATTATAACAAGGTATAATAACAGAAACTAGTTCTTTTTGTTTCATATTATTCCAAGTATAATTTGGTGAGATTTTCTATAAATGGGTTTAACTCAAACTGCTTAACAGATGTTTTTCCGTTCTCTATCAAATCTTCTATTACTGGTTTATTATCAATAAGCATCATCATCTTTTGATAGATATCTTCTGAGTCTTGATAATTAACTACCAGAGCATTTTTTTCGTTTTTAATAAATTCATTTGCTACCCCCGATAAAGTAAAAATAGATGGAATTCCACTTGCCAATGCTTCTACGTAAGTTTGTCCAAAAGCTTCTGAATGATTATTTATTGGAGTATGAATATAATAGTCAAATACCTGATATAATGTAGCGATATCTTGCTCAAATACTATTTCGGTATAATTTTTTTTTGGAATTTCTGTAAGTAATTTTTTTATCTCTGCTTGATAATCTCCTTGTGTATTTGCCAATATGAGATGTGCCGCAGGATGTTTTTCTAACACTTTCTTAAATGCTGGAATAATATATTGAATCCCTTTTAAATGAGTATAACGGGCAATTACTCCAAAAACTAATTTTGAAGACCTAGGGTTATAACTTGCCTTAATTTCATTTATTTTTAGTTTATTATGATTTTTAAAAAATGTCAGATCAAACCCGTGTCTGATTGTCACCACTTTTTTTGATTTAGCATTTTCCCAATTAATAAGAATGTTTTTTACGTTTTCAGAAATAGCAATAATTTTTGTAGACAATCGGTTGATGATTTTATCATAAAACACCGCTCTAGGAAAATATGTATGATTTTGAGAGCCATGATGTCTTGTATGAATTCTGTTTTTTATTCCTACTAATTTGGCAGCCAAAAGTCCTACAATATTAGCATCAAACAGATGTGTGTGAACAGTTTTTATTTTATTTTTTTTTAGATAAAAATAAATTTTAAAAATGCTTTTAATAAAGTCTTTTTTTCCTTCATAGGGTATCCATAAAACTGGAATATCATTTTTTTCTAAAAAAGATTGTAAATAACTCTTATCTGGATTTAATAAAATGAAACTCAAATCAAATTTATTTTTATCCAAGTATAAAGCAACCCACTCAAAGGCAAGTGCCTTGTCAATATTAGAAACGATATAGGTAAGTTTGGGCTTCACTAATTAATATTTATTTTTTAATCTTAAAAAATAAGATTCAAAATAATGAAAACTAAAATATGCTAAAATATATCCAATAATAATTGAAATGAATACGTACAATATGCCTAAGCCAAAACTTTGAGTATTATCTACACCTAAAATCTTATATCCTACTATAACAGATTGAATGGCTATTGGATGTAACATATATAGCCCATAAGTATATTTTCCCTGACTAGATCCAAATTTCCACCTACCAAATTTAAATAGAGAGTTTTCCGCATAATTTTGTTCACAAATAATAAACACATAAAATAGACATAAAATAAAACGAGATAAAAAGGGAATTGAAAATAAAACTAAATGATGTCCGAAAAAATAATATATTAAGCCAATGGCATATACACTAATAATAGTAAGTTTTGACATTCGTTTAAAAAAGAAAATGAATGAATTAAAATGATATGCAAAAAAAGAAAAAATTCCCCCAACAGATAAATCCATAATACGAGATAGGGTATGATAATATAAAACATAGCCTTGATCACTATTAGTTGAAATAAATGACAGACTAATAATTAAACACAAAGTTATTAAATAAGGTAAATATGTTTTTTTAGCAAAAAATAACAATGGCCAAAACAAATAAAATTGTTCTTCAATAGATACTGACCAAGTAATGCCAACCATCATTGGGTGTAGCCCAACTAAATTATTAGCATGAACATACAAACTACTAAAATTAGCAAGAAACAATGAGTCTAACCACCAAACACTTGAAATATTTGTTTCCCAACCTATAATTGTTTTTGCAAAAGGATAGATGAAATATCCAAAAAGTATAACAAAAAAATACACCGGCCATATTCTTAAAATTCTACGAATATAAAAATATTTAATGTTTATTGTTCCTTTTTTTTCTTTCTCCTGAATTAGTAAATAGGTGATTAAAAATCCACTCAACACAAAAAAGAAAGAAACAGCTTGACTGCCATTAGATATACCATGTGTAAAGTCATGATAATATTGATTGTCAAATAATTTATTGAGTGTAACATCAAACATTGAGTGTCCTAGCAATACCATTATTGCCAAAATAAAACGCATCGCATCTAAATTTTCAAAATATGTTTTTTTTTTGCTTATCATATTTAATAAAAAGGATGCTTAGATAAAGATTCTTTTGCTAAGGGGTGTTCATTACCCATTAATTTTATAACTTTTGCATTACGAATATCATGTACAATCTCAATTGATTGCCTTGTGTCTGATAGACCAAATCCACCTCCTTTAAGGATGTTTTCGTAACAAATACTGTGTAAATCAGTAAAGCCTGTACTAAACTCAATTTCTTTACCTTCTAACTCAATAGAGCGATAAGTTCTCAAACCCTTTTCTTTGACTTTATTGGGAAGTAATTCTTCGTTAATACTCAAGAACCAGCGTACTCTAGCTTGTTTTAATTGTAATAATCCAGCAGCTCTATCGTGAGTATGTAAGTGCACAATATTTTTTTCTACCTCTCCAAAAATCCAAGTGAGCATATCATAAAAATGAATACCTATATTCGTTGCAATTCCACCGGATTTTTCAATGTCTCCTTTCCATGAGCTATAATACCAGTTTCCTCTAGCAGTAAGGTAGGTTAAGTCAATATCATATATTTTGTTTTTATCACCTTTTTCAATTTGTTTTTTGAGTGCAATAATACTTGGATGTACCCTTAATTGTAAGATGTTCCACACTCGGTGATTGGTTTCTTTTTCGATTTCTGTTAGTGCATCTACATTCCAAGGGTTGAGGACTAAAGGTTTTTCGCAAATCACATCACAGCCATATCGCAATCCAAAGCGGATATGAGCATCATGTAGATAATTAGGTGTACAAACTACCAAGTAATCAATCTTCTCTCCTTTTCTCTTTTGTTTATCGAGGAATCGATCAAAACGCTCAAACTCAGTAAAAAAATTAGCCTTGGGGAAATAGCTATCAATAATTCCTACAGAATCCGATTTATCTAAGGTAGCCACAAGCTCACCACCACAATCCTTTATGGCTTTCATGTGCTTTGGTGCAATATATCCTGCCGATCCTATTAACGCAAATCTTTTCATTGCTATAAAGATACGGATTTAAGCTGAATGGCCTGCAATGATGTATTCATATAATTTATAACGTAGTTTTTTAGGTAAAAAAACGAAGTGATTTTTATCGACCAAAAACACCCAAAACTTTGGTTTTAAAATCGTAAAAATTGATTTTTTAATCAATCCATTTGCGTTTTCTGTTCTTGCCGAAAAATCTTGATACAGGTCAGGTTTTAATATTAATAATTTTTTATGAAAAGATTTATATTGGATTTGTCGCTGAATATATGATTGACAGGTAATAAAGTCATCGTGCCAAGCAAAAGCATTGTGGTGATAATAGATAGGTATTTGGGCTTGATGTGCTCGTACTGCCAAATCCCAATCTTCTGCATCATTGAGGCACTCATCAAAGCCATCTAATTGATCAAAAATAGCTTTGGAGATAGAGAAATTAGCCGCCGTCAAATAAAGATTTTCCTTTACAAGAGGTTTTTTCCATTCTGTTAATGCTTCTACCCATTTTTCACTTAAATACGCTTTATATTTTTGAATATCGGTTTGCATTATCTCAGGATTTTCATTGATTCCGCCTACAATAATAGAACGCCTGTGTTGTTGTTGAGCGTATAAATGTGTTTGCACACAATTTATTTGTGGTCGCATATCATCATCAAAAAAAATCAATAAATTTCCACTTGCTGTCTTAGCCCCGTTATTCCGTACTTTCGCTCTTCCTTGGTTGGTTTGTGTAATGACTTGAAGTGATTGCAAGCTATGCTTGTACCCATTAATCACAGTCTCTGTACTGTCTGTACTACCGTCAATCATTACAATAGTTTCAAAATCTTGAAAAGTCTGCTGTTCTAATGCTTTTATGACATTCAATATCTTATGAGCACCGTTGTAAGTAGGGATGATGATGGAGATATTCATAATTCCTAAAGTAATTGATTAATCCATTTTATAAGCACTCGTTCAGTTAGGCTATAGTATTTTTTCATAAAAACTTTATGATTATCTATCATCATTTGATGCTTAGGTGCTCCACTTTTCCCCATAAGATGAATAATTTTTGCTTTAGGCTCAAAACCAATTTTATAACCTAATTTTTTAAACTCCATACACCACTGCATATCTTCTTCATACATAAAAAAGTCATCTGCTAACTTTTGATTAGGAAGTTCACTCAAGAGAATGCTAGGAAACATAAAAAAAGCACCCCATACCCAATCAGGAAAAGCTTTTCTGTTGTGTTTAAAAAAGCTTCCCATAAGTAATTCTCCACCTTTTTTTTCTCCCAATATCTTTTGAAGTCTAAACAATTCTGCTAAACTATATTTGATAGAGGGGAACCGCTGACAAGTATGTTGTATTTTACCATTTTCGTATTCTAAAGATGAAGAAACAACAGCAACTTGTTGATGATTGTCAAGAAAATCGGAAGTGATTTTAATGGCATTATTTTTTAATAGGGTGTCACTATTTAATAGTAGTATCTTTTCTCCTTTGGCTTTTGAAATCCCTAAGTTGTTCCCTTTTGAAAACCCTATATTAATATCGCTTTTTATTAAAATAATATTAGGGAATTGTATTAAAAAATCATTAGGATTCTCTTTTTTAGAAGCATTATCAACCAATATAATTTCAAAATCAATAAACTTTGTTTGTTTATAAATACTTGTTATACAATTACATGTAAGTTCAAAAGTATTATAGTTTATAATAATTATTGATATCATATTTTGCTGAATTCAAATCAAAAATATTTCTAAGTAATCTATTAATTATTACCATTTAATACGGAGTAATTGCATTATTTTCGAAAAAACCTTATTGTTCTTTAAAAGAATTTCTAATTTAGAGTATGATTTTAATTTTTGGAGCAATTTATTATCCTTAATTAAATCTTGGATATTATCACCTTTAATTAAAATCAACTTCTCCCACACACCCTCTTCAATTGGATGGAAATTTTCCCAATCTAAATAATTTTGTACGCTTAATGATTTCCATTTTCTAAAAAAAGATTGGGTGTCAAAATCATCTTTATGTCCCCAATTTTTAATTTTTTGTAAAATTTCACTTTCTTCCCTTGCCCATGATTGGTGTATAATTGGACTGTCAAATAATAGATTAAAATACCCGTTTCTTCTACCAAAAGAATATGAGGGATTATTGGTGGCAATAGAGAACCATTCTGGTTTTCCTTTTACAAAAAAGAAACCATGATTAGTTTTTTTGAACATTGTATAAATCGGAAGACAAATATTAATATCCTTATTTTTTAAAAAATCATGCTTTTTTTTTAAAAAATTAACAAATGATTTAATTTCAGTAAAATATTCATCAACATCTATTTGGATATGCCACCCCCCCTTACCTAGCTTTTCTGCCATTTTATTTCGCTGATACACTTCATTTTTCATTGTAGAGGCTGTATCAATAAAAAAATCATCCTCATAGATAATAATTTTATTCTGTGTATCAATCTCATTTACATATTTATAGAATGACTTGCTATCAAAATCAAAGGTATTACCTGCCCATGTCTTTCGATCAATATCTAGTGATAAACATATTGTGTCTACTTCATTATAGACAATTGGTAATGAGAGTTTTAGCATCTCCCAGTCATAAGCAATACAAATTCCTACTTTAATTTTTGAGATCATTTATTATCTATTTATAAGTAATCGCTTTGTGTGATACAATACATCTTTAAGTATCTTAAGAGATGCCAAAGGTTGTTTTGCTAAAGCTTTAAGATACCAAAGATAGCCTTCTCTAAATTTATTTTTATTAAAACTTTGAATAGAATTATCTAATAAGATTAAATAGTTATTTTCTAATTTTTTCGGTAATTTCTTTAATAATCTTTTTAATGAGGTTATTTTTTTGTTCAATGATTTCTTTTCAAGAGTTTTAAAAGAGTTTTGAAACAAAAGATGGTCAATAATTTCTTTCTTGACTCTATACCAATAGTGATATACAGTGTTTTCACAGGCTAAAAGTTGAGTATTTGTTTGTAAAATAATAGAGAACGCATATTGTTCACTAGCATGATTTTGTGTATTAGGGTAAAAATAATCTGTTAGCTTATATACATCTTCAATAAACCGATAATGAGTATGATGAAAACACATAACACCTGCATTCCACGAAGAATGATGTGATGTTATTTTTAATTTTTTGGTTAGTGATGATAACTTAAACTCTTTTTGTTCGATGAGACGATAAAATGCCTGGAATGTTTCTCCAGCAGGTAATGGTAAATCTTTTAAAAAAGAAAATTCATACTCTTTAAGGTGCATAAAAGAAGTATCAGCATTAATTTCATTAAAGATACTTAAGGGAGATGCAGTAAAAAAAGTGTCAGAATCAATATAAAATATATCATTTTGAGGAAATAATCGAAATGTTTCTTCTATCAAAGTGATCTTCATTCGATGGAGGAAGTTTATTTCTCCTCTCATTTTTTCAATCTTATTTTGAGTTAATGACACATAATGTACCTTTAAGCCTTTGAACCAATCGTTAAAAAATTTTGGTTGATCTGTAAATAATACTATTTGTAATTCTTCCTTTGGTTTTTCCCAATAGCAAAACACACTTAATATAGCCAAAATTGCTCGTCTGTATTCAGATTCTTTTCCGAAAGATTGGGTTAATAAAATTTTCATTTTAGGACTTTCATTTTAGTATAAATTTTTTCTAAAATAGGAGTATTAATATATAACTCAAATAATCTTATTTTTAACCATGGAAAAATATTTTTTAGCGTAAAATCCGTATATTTTTTTGATTTTATTTTAATTGGAAACTGAGTTAATGAGTTATAATACAAGTCTCTTAAAGGGTTTCTGCATAACATATTCCAAGGGCGTTGTAAGGTATAGTGAATAATTACTTTATCACTTAAATAACTTGTTTTATCTTTAGCAGCTAATTTCCATGGAAGGTATGAATACATTAAATTATTAATTAGATTAATTTTCAACCAATTTTGCTTTAAAACAGCATTTAAAGCACATTGATCTACAAATTTTATTTTCTCAGGATTTTGTTCTAAAAACTTAAATGTTTTTTCAGAAATATTTTGTTCATTCCAAATTTTCAAATCAATCAATAAAACTCCAGAATTAAAATACTCTCCATTATTAGTAATCCCTAATAGTGGTTGTGTTTTAACATAGTTGTCATAAACGGCTGCGATAGGATAATCTTTAAGGTTTGTATTAAAAAGTGGAGTTAAAGAATTTACGACCACTATATCAGAGTCTAAATACAATAATCTTTCACATTTATTTTTTAATATTAACGGAAAAAATATTCGATAATAAACTGCCGAGGTCCACTCTCCCTTTGTTATAAATTGATTTGTGAGAGAGAAATCAATTGAATAAAAATTAATCTGACAATCATTGTTTAGTACATATTTTTGAAGTAAGGTTTTATTTTTTTCGGATAAATCTGGGGTAATAACATGAAATGAAATAATGTCTTTTTTATCTTTAGAATTAAAAATAGAAGACACTAATGCACCGAACTGATTAAAGTAGTTTTGATCAAAGGCTATCCCTACATGAATCATGGCATATTAGTTTAGATTATCTTGAATGTCTTGGTAGGATAATACATTGTCAATTGTCCCTTTTCTGAAAGAAAAAATTTTATTACAATACTTCAATGTGCTAAATCGATGAGCAATAATTAACATCGTTAGATTTGTATTAGAAAGTTTTTGAATAGAGTTAGTAATCTCTTCTTCTGTTTGAGTGTCTAAAGCGGATGTCGCTTCATCAAATACTAAAATTTCAGCATCATAATATAATGCCCTAGCTATTCCAATTCTTTGCCTTTGTCCTCCCGAAAGCTTAACTCCTCGTTCGCCAATTATACTGTTCACTCCATACTCTAATTGTTGAACAACTCCCATCAATGATGCTCTTTCAATAACATTATTTAACTTGTTGTAATTAATGTCTTTTTTTTCTAATCCAAAAGCGATGTTTTCAGCAAGAGTTGCATCCATCAAAAATACATCTTGTCGTACATACCCTATTTTTTTCTTCCAATCCAAAATATGGTTGGGCAAAAGTTTTTGGTTATCAACAAAAATACTTCCTTCATTTTCAATCAGTAGTCTTAAAAAAAGATTAGCAAATGTAGTCTTTCCAGAACCTGATTCACCAACAATCCCTATAATATCCCCTTTATTAATAGTACAATTAAGCTTTTCTAAAGAAAATAATTCTGTGTCTGGGTATTTAAACGACAAATCTTTAATAATAATTGACTCTTTAAAGGCAATAGGTGTTTGTTGAGGAAATGTGTTAATGTCCTCTTCTTTGTAATAGGCATTAATAACATCAAAAGCGTGTTGATGTGTTTCAATAGTCATTATAGATAACATCATTCTATTAATTGTAGGAATAATACGGTAAACAGAAAGTCCAAACACGGAAATTAAGGTGATAATTTCGGTTTTAGACTCAAAAAAGAACATCCCGTATAATAAAATAATTAAAACGGATAAAAAAATAGTTATTTCAATAATCCGAGAGGGTAATAGACCAAATGTTGTACTGGTTATCTGTAAGCCTTTTATCTCTTCTATAGCTTTCTGTAATCTTTTTCTGAAAAACATAATAGTTCCCGTCATAGATACATCTACAAATCCAAAAATAGTATCAAAAACTGGTTTGTTTATTATAGGATTTAATTCATTAATACGTTCTCCTAAATAAGTTATTTTTGTTTTTGTTTTTTTATGAAAAAAATAAAAGACAGGAAATACAATGATGCCTAATAAGCCAAAAATAGACGGGGCATATATTAATAATGAAACCATAATTATTATTAATATAATAAACTCATTTATAAAATAAATAAGTTGACGAACAATAGAATTTGCAAATACTTGAGGTATCCAAACAACATCATTTAATATTTCATTTGAATTTTTATTATTAAAAAAATGAAAGCCTCTCTTATACGAAATATTATACATCTTAATAGAAATGACTTGATATATTTCCCAAGAAAAACGATTTTGCTTTGTATTAATCCAAACTCCTATAATATTTTTAAAAATTAAAATTATTAAAATAAGGATGCATAAAAAAACGATAAAAGATTGTTCAGATGAAAAATCAAAAAAATGATAAATGTATTGGATACTAGAATATTTAGCTAAAAAATTATCCGTTAATACAATTCCAAAAACAGGAAGGATAGCGGTTAATCCAACTAAATCCAATACTGAGTTTAACAATGTTAAAAAAATGACAAACAAAAGGGACTTCTTAAATTGATTGGGAAGTAAAAGTAAGCTTTTCTTTATAGAAAGAATAATACTGTTCTGTTTCATTATTTTTTTTTAGTAAAAAGAGCTACGCTATTCAATTTTATAATTTTTAAAATCGACTACCCTTCTTATCAATCGGGATAATAAATTGTTTCTGAAAGACTTTTTTGAGGTGGTACCATCGGAAAAATATTCTCTTCTCTAGGTACTACACAATGAATTAAATAAGGTCCGTTATACGCTTGAGCATCTGTTATGGCAGTCTCTAACTCTGCTAAATTGGCAGTACGAGAGCTTCTTACTCCAAAAGACTCTGCTAACAAAGTAAAATTAGGATTCAATAACTCTACTCCAGAATAGTTATGGTCATAAAATTGTTCTTGCCATTGTCGTACCATACCCAAATAGCCATTGTCTAACAATAGTATTTTGATTGGATACCCTTCTTGTACATAAGTCATCAGCTCTTGTATATTCATTTGGATAGAGCCATCACCCGACACGCACCAAACTTCTTTATCTCGTGCTGCCTCTTGAGCACCCATTGCCGCTGGCACACCAAACCCCATTGTGCCTAGACCACAAGAAGATACAAAATGATTAGGTTGCATGCGTCTTAAATATTGTGCAGACCACATCTGGTGTTGCCCTACATCTGTACAGACAATTGCATTTTCTGGTAATTTTTTTTCTAATGTACTAATTGCACTGATGATATTATATTTTTTGTAATCAGCTTTTTGTAACGGATATTGTTTTCTTTGTGCGTCTAAATGTGCAATCCAATTTTTTCTGTGCTTTGTGCTTTCTTTTGTACGAGTATCAGGACATTCTGCTAACAGACGCTTTAAATCAGCGTGCAAAAACACATCTGTTCTTACATTTTTGCTGTTCTCACTCATATCTATATCACAATGAATCACTTTAGCATCAGGAGCAAATTCATCTAATTTCCCAGTAATTCTATCATCAAACCGTATCCCCAAAGCAATTAATAAATCACAATCTTGTACAGCCTCGTTGGCGTATTTCATACCATGCATTCCTAACCAAGAGTAATACAATGGATTATCGTGTTCCATTGCACCAATTCCCAATATGGTAGAGATTACGGGAATCTGTTCTCTATCTACAAAAGCTCTTAATTCATCCCACGCTTCCGCTAACAGCACACCATGACCAGCAATGATAAGTGGTTTTTTGGCATTAGCTGTTAATTGTTTTGCAGCCTCTAAATCTTCAGTACTTACAAAGTAAACTTGGTTTCTAGTTGGGGGTTTTATTTTCTCTTCCCAGTTGTTGGGTAATGATATATAACTGTTTTGTACATCTTTGGGGATATCTATTAAGACAGGACCTGGTCTATCATGGATAGTAGTCTTATATGCATCTAAAAATATATCAGCGGCATCAGCAATATCTGTAATAAGATAAGTTTTTTTTGTGATTGGAATACAAATACCTGTAATGTCAGTTTCCTGAAAAGCATCTGTACCGATTAGGTCTGTGCCTACTTGTCCAGTAATGGCAACCATCGGTATAGAGTCCGCATATGCATCAGCAATACCTGTCACAAGGTTAGTAGCTCCTGGGCCAGAAGTTGCTAGACAAAATCCAGGTTTGTTTTTAATTCGTCCGTAAGCATTTGCCGCTAAAGCTGCACCTTGCTCATGACGAACCAAAATATGTTTTAATGAAGTACTAGATAAAGCATCGTAAATAGGTAAAATGGCTCCTCCAGGATATGCAAACAAAGTATCTACTTCTAGCAATTCTAATATCCTAACTATATATTCTGCACCTCTTAATTTCATAATACAATTGGGTATAAAAACTTCTTACTTCACCATGCGAAGTAAAGTGGCAATTTTAGTTTTTAATTTTTTTCTCTCTACAATAAAGTCTAAGAAACCATGCTCTAAAACAAATTCGGCACTTTGAAATCCTTCTGGAAGGTCTTTCCCAATTGTCTCTCTGATAACACGAGGTCCTGCAAAGGCAATCAAAGCTCCAGGTTCTGCGATATTAAAATCACCTAGCATAGCAAAAGAAGCAGTTACTCCACCAGTAGTTGGGTCTGTTAATAATGAGATGTAAGGAAGTCCTTCTTTGTCTAATAAAGCTAGCTTAGCAGAGGTTTTTGCCATTTGCATTAATGAATATCCTGCTTCCATCATACGAGCTCCTCCAGATTTAGAAATCATTAAAAATGGTACTTTTTTAAGTCTAGCAAAATCAATGGATCTTGCAATTTTCTCCCCTACTACTGACCCCATAGACCCGCCAATAAATGAGAAGTCCATACAGGCGATTACGATTTTAATACCATCTAGTGTACCATATCCAGCACGAATAGCATCTTGAAGCCCAGTTTTCTCTTGAGAAGCTTTTACTCTGTCGGTATACTTCTTAGTATCTACAAAGTTTAATGGATCACCAGAAGATAAATCGGCATCTATTTCTCTAAACGCATCTCCATCAAATAATAGTTCAAAGTATTCTTTTGATCCAATACGTCCATGATTTTCACAATCAGGGCAAGTATATGAGTTCGCTACAAAGTCTTTAGTTTGAGCTACTTTTTTACACTCGGGGCATTTGTACCATAATCCGTCTGGTGCCTCTCTTTTAAGTGCCGTAGGTGTAACAATTCCTTTTTCTTTTCTTGTAAACCAAGCCATAAGCTATTATTTTAGCTCCACAATGTAATTAAATTAAGGTGTAGAGAAAAGTTTATTCAACTAAACCTTTTCTTTTTAAAATAGACTCTACAAATTTTATATCCATATCCGTATTGAAAATACGGCGGGGTAAATGAATGAATTGTGCCCTAGATAAAAATAAAGTTATCGCTTTATCATCCACTTTAGCAGATTTTACTTGTTTCCATTGCACTGGCATACCTTGTTTTGGATTAATCTTCATCATAATCTGTTGGCTTGTGATATCATATTTCATCTTTTGAAACATAGTTTTGTATTGTTCCATTTGAGTAATTCCTGCAAACATTATATACCAAAATAATAAATATAAACCTATTAAAACTAGAGCAGCAACTCCCCACCATATCGTGTTAAACACTACTGTAAGTATAATAAGCACCAATGGCAAAGCAAACACCCACCATAAATCTTTTATAGCATGTCTTATCCCTATATTTTTGAACGTAGCTGGTGTTAGCTCGTATCCTTTTGTTTTTACAATCATTATTTTTTTATTTTTAAACTTAAATCTAAACTTTTGAAAGAATGTGTTAATGCCCCTACCGAGATATAATCAACTCCCGTTTCAGCAACTTTTACAATCGTTTCTTCGTTGATTCCCCCCGAACATTCAGTTTCATATTTACTATTAATCAAAGCTAAAGCTTCTATTGTAGTTGGTATATCAAAATTATCTAACATAATTCTGTCTACTAGCCCTACTTCTAATACTTTTTTTACCTCTTCAATATTGCGAGTTTCTATTTCTACCTTAATGTCTATTTTTTTTTCTTTAATATAACTAGCTGTTTTTTCTAACGCTTTTTTGATACTACCCGCACTATCAATATGATTATCTTTAATCATAATCATGTCTTCAAGATTAAAACGATGGTTATGTCCACCACCTATCAATACTGCCCACTTTTCCATAATCCTAAAATTAGGCGTCGTCTTACGGGTGTCTAATAATTTAGCATTGGTATGAGCAATCATACTAATCATCTTATGCGTATAAGTAGCAATACCACTCATTCTTTGCATACAATTCAATACCAACCGCTCTGCTTTTAAAATGCTTTGTTGATTTCCTTTTACTTCTAAAACAATATCTCCGTATTTGGCATATTGTCCATCTTTGAAATATAATTTTACCCCTAGTTTATCATCTACCAACAAAAATATTCTTTCTGCTAGATTAATCCCAGCTAAAACCCCTTCGTCTTTACACTTTAACTCGGCTCTACCTATGTCAGTAGTAGGCACACAAGCAAGTGAAGAATGATCACCAGCACCTACGTCTTCGGCTAAAGCCAGACGTATAAAACTATTGATTGCCAATTCTGATAAATATTCCACGAGACAAAGGTACTTTTCTCTATACAAAGTTCAAAGTCAATATGAGGCTATTGACAAAAAGAACTAATAATAAGTGATTATCACTCCTCTGTATTGATGATTTTTTGAATGATGCTACTGGTAGAGTAACCATCTACTAGCTGTACTGTTTTTACTTCTCCACCATTGGCTATCACTATTTCTGACCCAACAATTGTATCTACCGTATAATCATCTCCTTTTACCAAGATATTGGGTAAAAGTGTTTCGATAAGCGTAAGCGGGGTGTCGTCGCTAAAAAGAACAACTGCATCTACAAATTGTAGTGCCGCCATTAGCCTAACTCTGCTTTCTTCTTTGATAATAGGGCGTTGAGTGCCTTTAATAACCTGAATAGATTGATCTGTATTGAGCCCTAAGACTAGCTTATCGCCTAGGGCTTGTGCTTTTTCGAGATAATCAATATGCCCTAAATGTACGATGTCAAAACAGCCATTGGTGAAAACAACTTTTTGTCCTGTTGTTTGCCAGTTATTAACTTGTTTTTTTGCTTCCGCTAATGTTAAAATCTTATCCTTTGTTGGCATTTTTGATTTTATATTGACTGATGAATAGAGAAATACCTCCTACTACGATAAGCACTATTGTGTGCCAACCATGAAACACTGTTGTGAAAGCAGTATTTTTGGTAGCATCAGGTAATCCACATAAAGTAAAAAATGCCGCCGCAACTAATAAATGATAACTTCCTGCTCCGCCAGGCATTGGTATGGCCATTGCTATACCGCCTACTACAAATATTGTAAGTGCATCCATCATACCTAATCCTGAAGTATAATCTGAGGCCTTAAATATTGTATAAATCATTAGAAAATAACAAGCCCAAATAGCTAAAGAGTACAAAGCATACAACCATTTTTTCTCTAACTTCAATATCGAAAGCAAACCTACTTTCAATCCTCCCAAAAATGCTTTTACTTTTGTGATAAATCCTGTAAAGAAATCTTGTTTGTACTTATACAAAAAGAAAAAAAACAAGCCAGATAAAATGATGAATATCAAAATTCCGTATAGAATATAAGGAGGTGAACTCTCTATGTTTTTATCCGCATTATGGTTTAGATAATCCTGTATAAACTGACTAAACTTTGTGAATTGAGAGATGAAAATAACACCAATGAGAACAATTAGTAATAGTAAATCAATTACCCTTTCTGCCACTACTGTGCCAATTGATATATCTGTGGGTACTTTTTCTAGTTTTTGTAACATTACAGGACGAGATATTTCTCCTCCTCTAGGAATTACCATATTTACAAAATAACCATTAATTACAGATAAAAATGCTGCTGACGAAGAAATGCCTCTGTACCCAATGCCCTCTAGTTGTACACGCCAACGCTCCGAACGAAAAAAGTGACTCAACATAGCAATAGCACCCGATACAATCATCCAAAAAGGATTTGTTGTCTTTGCTGTTTTAACAATAAAATCCATTTTTTCGGAAAAAGTACCTGATAAACTATCATCCTCTGGGTACAAATCCATATTAGAAAATGCAAGCCATAAAGCACCAAACATTAGACCTAATAATAAAGAAAATTTGAATATCGATTTTAATTGATTCACAATGTTTATAGTTTATTTCCCTCTTTTGGAAAAATAATAACAGGATTATATTTTTTGGCTTCTTCGAGTTCCATTTGAGCGTAAGCAATAATGATTACGGTGTCGCCAACCTGTACTTTTCGTGCTGCAGGACCGTTCAAACATATTGTACCGCTACCTCTTCTTCCTTTAATTACATAAGTTTCAAGACGCTTGCCATTATTTCCATTTACAATTTGCACTTTTTGATTAGCAATGATCTCAGCCGCATCCATAAGGTCTTCATCAATTGTGATGCTTCCTACATAGTTAAGTTCTGCTTGAGTAACCGCTACGCGATGAATTTTTGATTTTAATACTTCTATGAGCATAATTTATGTGCTATAATGAAGGGACAAAGATACGGTTTTTAGTCCAAAGCCAAATCCTTTTAACTTTTTATTATTTTCATTCAGCCGAGCTAAAAATCACTTATGCTATATTCACACCTCGCATTAAAGAGGAAAACAAGTGTTTTTCTTTGTTGTGAAATGAGCTTATTTATAGTACGTTGCGATAAAGTCTTATGACTTAAGCTTTGAGGTGTTAACCCTAAGGTTAGAGGAGTATGTCTTAGCCAACTGATAATTGAATAAAACTAACGACTAAATAGATGAAAAAGATAGTAATAACAGTTTTAGTGGCATTAGCAACAATTGTCAATATAACGGCACAGATAGAAAAATTAATTCCCGAAGATGCAGGATTTGTATTTGGGTTAAATACCAAAAATCTCAGTAATGAATTGAATAAAGAGAAGGTGAAAAATCTGCCTATTTTTAAAGAACTGAAGGCTGATTATGACAAAAAAATAGCCAGAGGAAGAGCTACAAATGAGTACAGTTTATTTTCTTTGTTGTTTGAGCAAGAAAAAACAGGGCTTAATTATGAAGAGAACTTTTATTTTTTTGTAACCAATAGAGGAAGTTATACAATAGCTAGTTTTTTACTCCCTATAAAGGATAAAGAAGTGTTTTTTGCTTCATTTAAAAAAGTTTTTGGTGGCGATATTTCTGAACTTAAACAAGGGGGTACTTTCAATCAAATGAGTGGTCTTTACGATGATTCTTATTTCATTCTTTCTTTTGGGGGAAAATTAAGTCAATCAACAAACTATGATTTGTCTTGGAAAGAACGTAAAGAGTTAAGAGCAAAAAGAGAAGAAAAAACAAAAGAGGTAACAGCAAAATTTCATCAATCAGTTTTTTCTAATGGTTCTAATTCATTGATGAAAAATAAGAGTTTCAAAAAAGCACTACGCCAGAAAAGAGATGTATTTGCCTGGGCATCTTCAGATTATTTGGTTTCAGAATCAATGATGAAATTCATGCAGAATGCAGTAGGAGGAATAAGAGAAGTTGATGTTTTTAAGGTACTCAATCAAGATTGGGTAAAAGATGCTTTTGTAGGACTTGATTTTAATGAAAAAGATATTACACTTGATATGAAAATAAAATTTGGTGAAGATTTGAAACCATTCACTAAAAAGATATACAAAACAAGGCTAAACCCAAAATTCAAAAAATACATTGACAAAGACAAAACAATGTTTGTTTCTTCGTCTGCAATCAAACCGACCGAGTTTATTCCTCTTTTCAAGAAACTTTATTTAGATGTTTCTTCGGCAACAAAAGAAATTGCACCTATCAATAAAGATATTTATGAATTGTATGATTTGGTTATTAACCAAGAAAACATAATGAAGTTGTGGAGTGGGGATGTTTCTTTTTCTTTTCAAGGAATGAATAAACAAGTTGTTGAGCACATCACTTACGATTATAACGAAGAATATGAGTATGTAGAACGAAGAGTAATTGACACGGTAGATGTACCCGAATTTGTTTATTTATTGGCAACAGACGATAAAGAACACATTCAAAATATTTTGAACATTATCGAATACACGAAATTGATTATTAAAGAGGGGGATTATTATAGTTTCACAGAAAATAATTTAAACTTTTATATCACATTGGTTGATGATGTGCTGTTATTTACCAACAACAAAGAAATGGTTACTACCTATAGAAACGGTTTACCAGCAAAGCACCATTATAAACTTCCTCGAAGAGGTAATAGTTACAATGAAATAGATTTTCAAAAAATATTACCCGTATTTTTGAAAATTTTGACAAATAAATGGAATTATGAAGAAAGAGCCTTTACCAGAGCCTTGATGGATTATACAAAAGCTGGTAAATCAAGTGTAAAAATAAAAAAAGGTAAGGCTTCAGTAAAAATAGATTTAACAAACATTGAAGATAATGCATTTACAACTTTTATGCATTACTTAGACAAAAATTATGTTTATTATTTAGAAGAGCGAGAATTTTTCAGACCTTAAGTTCAAGTAATAAATGCAACTTTTAGATTTGAGTTTATAATAATATTTTTCAGAACGAGAAAAGTAGAGATTCTACTTTTCTGTTCTGATGGATAGTGTTATTTTACCTCCTCAAATCGCC
>Ga0256845_1000119_pt1 | contig 70308 bp, 64 predicted proteins | sample RiftiametaG_FD_189101 | JGI IMG/M metagenome (GOLD analysis project Ga0256845, IMG submission 189101) | Tube worm associated microbial communities from hydrothermal vent at the East Pacific Rise, Pacific Ocean - Riftia | ecosystem: Host-associated > Annelida > Integument > Unclassified ...
AGTAACTGATTCTGCTTGGGCATGATCAAAGTTTTTTCCCACCAATTTAACATTACCACCGAGGCGTCTTACATTGTCGACTTTAATATCCGGCGTCGTGATCGGCATAAAAATGGTTGCTTTGATCTTAAGTTGTCTTGCTGCTAGCGCTAATCCTTGAGCATGATTTCCGGCGGATGCGGCTACTACTTCTTTGGTGTGCGTTGATTTTTGCTCAATCAAATTAGCTAATTTATTATAAGCCCCACGAATTTTAAACGATTGAACGGGTTGTTGATCTTCTCTTTTCAGAAATATCTGCTGATCAAAGTGGTTCGATAATTTACTCATTTCGGTGAGTTCAGTTTCTTTGGCGACTTCATAAACTTTGGCCAATAATATTCGCCTTAAGAATTGCAATCCTGTTTGTTTGTCGTTAGTTGAACTAGCCGTTTTATTTTTTTGCAGGCTCTTGCCTAGCCAATCATCCGAGCTCATTCTTCTGATCCGGGTTGAGCCGTCGAAAATGTAGTCATTTTACTATTAAAGTGATCTAAAAGTTCTCGATTTCTAACGGCTCCTTTATCGGCGCTGGTGGCGAGCAAAGCATAATTTTTCAGAGCGTAGCTGATTGGTCGAATCCGATCTTTAGCTTTCCATGATGACACGCCAAGATCTTGCATGGCTTGTTTTCGTTGTTGTAAAATTGTCTCGTTGACTTGTAATTGAATACTGCGTTGAGGAATATCAATGCTGATCGAATCACCTTGTTCAACTAGAGCGATAAGACCACCATCGGCAGCTTCCGGTGAAATATGACCTATAGAAAGTCCAGATGTTCCTCCGGAAAAACGCCCATCAGTGAGTAGCGCGCAGGCTTTACCTAACCCCATCGACTTAAGATAAGTCGTCGGGTAAAGCATTTCCTGCATACCGGGTCCGCCTTTGGGGCCTTCATAACGGATCACAATAACTTCACCGGCGACTACTTTACCTGAGAGAATTCCTTCGACGGCCGATTCCTGACTTTCAAATACGTGAGCTGGGCCGGTAAAGGTTAAATTATCTTGATCTACCCCAGCTGTTTTTACAATGCAACCATCAACGGCGATATTGCCGCTTAACACTGCCAAACCACCTTCGGTTGAAAACGCGCTATCGAGTTGCCTGATACAGCCATTTTTACGGTCTAAATCTAAACTATCAAAGCGGCAATCCTGACTAAAAGCTTGAGTAGTTTTGATGCCTGCTGGACCGGCTTTAAAAAATTTTATAATTTCATTATTTTTAGATACGGCGATATCATATTCTTTAATCAAACTTGCTAAGGTGCCACCAAAAATATTGCTGGTCGATGTATCCAATAATTTCGCTCGGGAAAGCTCCCCAAGAATTGCCACGACGCCACCAGCACGATGAACATCTTCCATATGATAGAGCGGTGTTGATGGAGCGACTTTGCATAAGTGCGGTACTTTTCGAGACAAACGATCAATATCTGCCATAGTAAAATCAATCTCGCCTTCTTGTGCGGCGGCGATTAAATGTAAAATAGTGTTGGTTGAACCGCCCATGGCAATGTCTAGGCACATGGCATTTTCAAAGGCGGCTTTTGTGGCGATGTTTCGAGGTAATGCGGTTTCATCGTTTTGTTGGTAATAACGATTGGCCAACGTCACAATTTGCTCGCCCGCTTTTAAAAATAAGCTTTCGCGATCTTTATGTGTGGCTAGCATCGAGCCGTTACCGGGCAATGCTAATCCTAATGCTTCTACTAGACAATTCATCGAATTAGCGGTAAACATGCCCGAACAAGAACCACACGTTGGACAAGCAGAGCGTTCGATTTGATCGCTTTCTTCATCGCTTATTTTAGGATCAGCGCCTTTGATCATTGCATCGACTAAATCGAGCTTTATGATTTGATCGGATAGTTTTGTTTTGCCTGCTTCCATGGGGCCGCCGGAAACAAAAATGACCGGTATATTTAGACGCAAAGAGGCCATTAACATGCCGGGAGTAATTTTGTCGCAATTAGATATACAAACGATCGCATCAGCACAATGAGCGTTTACCATATATTCCACTGAATCCGCAATGAGATCACGAGAGGGAAGGCTATAAAGCATACCTGAATGCCCCATAGCAATGCCGTCATCGACCGCAATGGTATTAAATTCTTTCGCCACACCACCTGCGTTTTCGATTGCCCCGGCGACTAATTGCCCCATATCTTTTAAATGCACATGGCCGGGAACAAATTGAGTGAAAGAATTTGCTACAGCAATGATCGGTTTACCAAAGTCAGTTTCTTTCATGCCGGTAGCTCGCCATAACGCGCGAGCGCCAGCCATATTCCTACCTTGGGTGGTGGTTGCTGATTTTAATTTTGCCACTGATAATTTCTCTTGTTTATTTATAAAACATTAAACCAAAATAGTTTTTAAATTTTTTCCAGCCATCCATGTTTATCTTCAGTACTACCATCAAATATTCCAAAGAATGCCGTCTGAATTTTTTTTGTCACTGGGCCTCGTGAACCTTCGCCAATTTGAATACCATCCACGCTTTTAACTGGAACCACTTCAGTGGCGGTACCAGTCATAAATATTTCTTCTGCGATGTATAAAGCTTCTCGGGTGATCGACTCTTCGCGAACTTCTATTCCGCGATCTTTTGCCAGACGGATTACCGAATCTCGGGTTAAACCTTGTAATATCGATGCAGTACTTGGCGGTGTAAAAATAATACCCTTACGTACCAAAAAGACGTTTTGCCCGGCGCCTTCGCTAACCAAATTATTCACATCGAGTGCGATCCCTTCAGTATAACCATGCCGGGCTGCTTCGGTGGAAATTAGTTGCGAAGACAAATAATTTCCACCGGCTTTGGCAGCGGTTGGCATAGTATTGGGAGCTAATCGATTCCAACTGGATATGCCTACTTCTACCCCGTGTTCAATCGCATCTTCACCGAGATAAGCATCCCACGGAAAAGTGGCAATGATTAACTCTGATATGGCGTCAATAGGAGGTCGTAGCCCCATTCCAATTTCGCCCAAAAAAATCATTGGACGTAAATAAGCTGATTTGAGTCTGTTCTTTTTGACGGCGTCTTTGCAGGCTTGAACCACTTGACTATTGCTGTACGGGATTTGCATTCGATAAATTTTGGCCGAATCAAATAATCGATCGATATGCTCTTGCAGGCGGAAAATGCAAGTGCCTTTATGAGTATCATAAGCGCGTATGCCTTCAAACACGGAAGATCCATAGTGTAACGCATGACTCATGACGTGCACGGTTGCATCTTTCCAAGCTACAAATTCGCCATTAAACCAAATAAAGTCTGAATTAACTTTTGCCATTTTGATGTTTTCCTAGTATTAAATATAAATTTAAAAATGTTGCCACTACTAAATGGAGCTTTGCGTACCTTCAGACTTTAGTAGATTAACCTGTTTAATATCAAATAATTTATTCAATTGATGGTAGAGCCGTTGTAGTCCTGCAGAAGGATCCGTTGCTAATTCTTTAGGATCTTTAACGGTCAGTTTGATATCCAGCATATCCGTTTTTGCAGTTGTAGAGACATTGAAATCGGTTACTACAAATCCACGATAGCGGGTGACTTGGAGAAGTCGCTCCAATACTGTTGGTTGGTTATCGGCAGTTATTTCTAATGTGTGGTTTTTCATTAACTCTTTCTCCATTTCAGTGCAAGCGGCGGTTGGCGGCTATTATTTTGTGACGATTACTTTATAGAGATTATTAGTGATAGTCATCTAGCGACTAACATCTTCCATCATTTTGTGATTAGCCGTGTCTGGTGGTACTAAAGGCCAAACATTTTCAAAAGCATCAATTTTAACGTGTAATAAATAAGGTCCTTTGTGCTCTAGCATACGGCTTAAAGCCGAAGAAATTTGTTGGCGATTGGTGATTGTTTCTGCGGTGATATCGAAGGATTTTGCCAGCATCACAAAGTCTGGATTATCGGACAGATCGGTTTCGCTATAACGTTCTTCAAAGAATAACTGTTGCCACTGACGGACCAACCCTAAGCGGCCATTATCGATTAACAGAATTTTTACTGGTAGTTGATAGCGTTTTATCGTACCTAGTTCCTGAACATTCATCATAAAAGAACCGTCGCCAGAGATACTGATTACTAGTGCTTCTGGATCGCTGATTTGAGCGCCTATAGCCGCTGGAATCCCAAATCCCATGGTGCCCAGTCCACTACTGGAAATAAATCGATTCGGCAAACTAAAACGCATATGTTGTGCGGCCCACATTTGATGCTGACCTACATCGGTGGTGATATAGCTTCTGTCATTACCCGTTTCCTGTAATTCGTCGCTTAGCTCTTTCAGCAGGGCAGGTGCGAAAATACCTTCATTCTTAACAGCGCTTTGTAATGGTTTTTTGTCGATCAATTGTTCACATTGTTTTTGCCACTGATTAACCGCTGTTTGATTGACGGGTTGATCCGCTGAAGTTAGGGCATTAAATAATTTTGGCAGTGTTTTCTTTAAATCTCCTGCTAAAGCAACATCGGCGCTACGGCGTTTACCGATTTCTGCTAGGTCTATATCTAGGTGGATGACTTTGGCGTAGGGAGCAAATTCATCCAGTTTTCCGGTTGCCCGATCATCAAAACGTGCCCCTAAAACCAGCATTAAATCACACTCTTGAATTGCCGTATTGCTTGCTTTGGAACCATGCATGCCCAGCATTCCTAAATAGTGTGGTTGATTAAGCGCTACTGCTCCAAGCCCTTTCATCGACGCAACACTTGGCAGTTGAAACGTTTGCATTAACGCACGTAGTTCGGTGATCGCATCGGCCATGCCAACACCACCACCGATATAATAGAGTGGCCGTTGAGCTTGGCTTATTAATTTGAGCGCTTGTTGATATTCATTAGAATGCTGGCTGAGATCGTTTTTTAATGGGTCGCAGAATTTAGGATCCAGCGCCAAAGGATTTTTAGATTGAGCCAACTCAGTTTGTGTCGCATCAATTTTTGCAATTTGAATATCTTTAGGAATGTCGATTAATACCGGCCCCGGTCGCCCACTGGTGGCGATTTCAAATGCCTGATGGATTACCTTTTCAAGTTCCTCTAATCGTTTGATTTGAAAACAATGTTTGGTGCAGGCGAGACTTAAGCCAATAATATCGACTTCTTGAAAGCCATCAGTACCCATTGCGCGAGTCGGTACTTGACCAGTAATTGCCACTATTGCCACCGAATCTGCCATCGCATCTGCCAAGCCAGTGATTAGATTGGTTGCACCGGGACCCGAAGTTGCCATACAAACACCAGGCTTACCTGAAGCTCGTGAATAGCCCACAGCCGAAAATGCTGCGCCTTGTTCATGACGACATAAATAATGTTTGATAGGGCTGGAGTAGAGCGCATCGTACATTGGCATGATCGCACCGCCGGGATAACCGAAAATATCGGTAACGCCGAGCTGTTGTAAAACCGCTAGAGTGTGAGTGGCGCCTGTATGTTTTTGTATTTTAGTCATTTTGATTAAAGCTTCATTCCGTATTCAAATTTTTTGATCCCCCTTTACCAAAAGGGGAGGTACTAGTATATGGGCACACTGCCATCTATGGATATAAAAAAACCCCCGGTCTTTTCAGAGCGGGGGTTTTGTTTCTGCCTGATTTTCTTTAGCGCAACATCATCCCCTGGGGCGACACGATAATCACCACGATGAGAATGTTAATAATCACTAGAAATAAATTTTTCATTGTTGGCTCTATTTGCAAATAAATTGGTGTCTGTCGTTCGTGCCGAATATTCTTTCGCGCTTCACTTAATCTATTTGTATCATAGGATTAAACGTACTTTCAATGAGTTTGGGTTGGAATTATGCTAAATGTTAGAACTTAAGGTTATATGGAGGGATGATCGGATCGGTTGACCATCCAAGCTTAGTTTATAGCATCCAAAAAAGCTTGGATGGCTGGTTGGTTGATTTTTTGCTTTTGACAGCATATCCCCAGTTCAAAAGGCTCAACTTCTCCAACATCGGCAAGATATTCAACCCGATTTTTAACGGGACTATTTTCGACCACGACTTTGGGAGTGACCCCCACGCCGCAGCCCAATGCGACCATACTTACCAGTGCTTCATGACCTGACACGGTTGCGTAAATATAAGGTTTTCCTAGTTGTTTCAAGCCAAACCAGCGATCAAAGCATTTTCGCGCGGGCCCATGTTCGGGTAGAATAATCGGTATTTCAGGCCAGTTAATTCTATGTTGGCGTAGCTGTTGCCGTATTTTTACGGAAAATAGCGGAGCGATCACCGCAAGCGGTATTTCAGCTATGGTTGAAAAATGAAGGCTAGTTGAGAGTTGTTCCGATCTGGCTGCGATAGCAATATCCACAGAATGAGCTTGAACATAAGAGATCGCATCGGCTGCGTCGCCAGTTGTCAGGATGATCTCTACTGAAGGATGTTGTTGTCGAAATCGGTCTAATAAGGGTGGGAGATGACTGTAGGCTGCGGTGACGGAGCAGAAAATATGCAGTTTTCCGCTTAAGTGATCTTTTTGCTCGGCAATGTTATGAGTTAAAGCTTGCCAACGTTCAATTTGTTGATCAGCATAATCCAGCAATTTGCGGCCATTATCCGTTAACTGAACGCTGCGATTATCTCTAAGCAAAAGTTGGCAACCTATCTGTTGTTCCATTCGCTGAATGAGTCGACTCAGAGTCGAAGGACTCATATGGTAAGCATCAGCAGTTTTACCGAAATGTAAACTCCGTGCTAAATGCTGAAATATTTGTAGAGATCTGGTATCCAATATAGTTTTCCATTTCTATGTTGCAAAATTTGCAATATAGTGTTGTTTATATATCATTATACGCAATACTTGTCGAAGTTTATCATAGCTTTATCACAATATTTTTTTCTTTAACCTAGGATCTAGGGCTAAGAACTTATCACCGGAGAACATCATGTCCAATTATTTTAACAGCCTGCCCTTAAGAGAAAAATTAACCCAACTGGGAAAATGCCGTTTCATGAAACAAGGCGAGTTTTCTGACGGATGTAATTTTATAAAAGACTGGAATATTGTGATTGTGGGCTGTGGTGCTCAAGGGCTTAATCAGGGTCTTAATATGCGAGATTCGGGCCTTACTATCAGTTATGCACTAAGAGCCAATGCCATTGAAGAAAAGAGACAATCTTTTAGATGGGCCAGTGAAAATGATTTTAAAGTTGGTACCATTGAAGATTTGATCCCTGAGGCTGATCTGGTTTTAAACCTGACACCGGACAAGCAGCATACGGCGGTCATTAATTTGGTCATGCCGCTGATGAAACAAGGTGCAACTTTATCCTATTCTCACGGTTTTAATATCGTTGAAGAAGGTATGCAAATTCGTGAGGATATAAGCGTCATTATGGTTGCGCCCAAATGTCCCGGCACCGAAGTACGTCAGGAGTATTTGCGTGGTTTTGGTGTACCAACGCTAATAGCGGTACATCCAGAAAACGATCCAAAAGGTGACGGCCTCAAGATCGCTAAAGCATATGCTGCTGCGACCGGTGGCGACAAAGCTGGTGTATTAGAGTCATCGTTTGTGGCCGAAGTAAAATCCGATCTTATGGGCGAGCAAACGATCCTTTGTGGCATGTTGCAAACGGGTGCTATTTTGGGCCATCAGCAATTAGTTTCTCAAGGAATGGATGCCGCTTATGCTAGAAAATTGATCCAATACGGTTGGGAAACAGTGACCGAAGGGCTTAAACATGGTGGTATTACTAACATGCTGGACCGGCTTTCGAACCCGGCAAAAATCAGAGCGTTTGAAATGTCAGTGGAATTAAAAGAGATCTTAAGGCCGTTATTTGAGAAGCACATGGATGACATTATTGAAGGCGTGTTTTCTAAAACCATGATGCAAGATTGGGCTAATAATGATTCGAATCTCTTTACATGGCGTGCCCAGACCGCCGAAACATCTTTTGAGTTAGCTGCTGATTGTAATACCGAAATAACCGAGCAGGAATACTATGACCGAGGTGTATTCCTAGTTGCAATGATTAAAGCGGGTGTCGAACTTGCTTTTGAAACCATGGTATCAGCTGGTATTATTGAAGAGTCTGCTTATTATGAATCGCTCCATGAAACCCCACTGATTGCTAACTGTATCGCCAGAAACAAGCTTTATGAAATGAATGTGGTGATATCGGATACCGCTGAATACGGAAATTACCTGTTTACCCATGCTGCCGTACCACTATTAGAGGAATATGTCGCCAAGCTGTCACTCTCAGACCTTGGAGAGGGCGCACAATCAAACGATTTTCAAGTGGATAATCAACAGTTAATTGCGGTCAATGAAGCGATTAGAAATCATCCGGTTGAGGGCGTAGGAAAGCAATTAAGAGGATTTATGCTGGATATGAAACAAATTTCTTAGTTTCCACTTGAAATCCTTTTGAAGATGTACAATGGCGCCCCAATTAACCCCTTAGAGTACTAATAGCGTGTCACTAATAATCACCGACGAATGTATCAATTGTGATGTTTGCGAGCCAGAATGCCCAAACGAAGCCATTTATCAGGGTGAAGAAATCTACGAAATTGATAAAGATAAATGTACCCAATGTGTCGGACATTACGATGAGCCTCAATGTCAGCTGGTTTGTCCGGTGGACTGTATCCCAATGGATGAAAATAATGTCGAATCCAAAGAGGTTCTGGTACTTAAATATGAAAAACTCACCGGCCAGACATTTGAGGGATAGATTGCTCTAGTGGTAGATTAAGGCGGCCTGATTCAATCATTCAGATCTGGACTTATGTATAAGCTATGGTTATAGTACGTCAGAATACTGCCATAACGAATATTAGGAAGAATCAAAGGTCCGTTAAAACTCCGGTTTTCGCATCAAAATAATTCAGGTTTGCGGCCCAAAATGGTTTGAAATAGATGGGTAGAGACCCTAAAGAGAAAATAACAGGATAGAAAATGAGTAGAAGACATAGACACGTAATAGAAGATGAAACTGAAGTAGACATGACGCCGATGCTTGATATCGTCTTTATTATGCTAATATTTTTCATTGTTACTACATCTTTTATCAAAGAAGATGGGATTGAAATTAATCGACCTAATAAAAATCAATCTGAAGCGCCGCCTAATCCAACCTCACCAATCGTGATCCGTATTAGTGATACTGGCGATGTGACTATTGGAGTAAGTTTGATTGAAGTGGCTCAGGTTGAGGCGAGAGTCTCAGCAGCCTTGTCAAAAAAACCTAAAGCCGCGGTGATTGTGATGACGTCTGAATCGGCTCGAACAGGAATTGTTATTGGTGTGGTTGATGCGGTCAAAAAGGCTGGTATAGCGCAAGTTACTGTAATGAAAATGAAAAAACAGTAGCCGTACCGATAAAATTTAATTAGCTTTAGTTTAGAAGGTGGCTTATTTAGCTGCCTTTTTTTATGTGAACAATTTCAAGGTGAGATGCTTAGAAGAAGTTTGCAAGGTATAAGCTTATAGAAAAATCAGTTGAAGCACGAGAAATAGCGCTGGCCCACAGCGCGCCTAGCGATACCAAAAATTGACTCGTCACCAGCAAGGTGGCAACACTATTTTTAGCGACGCTATGCACACTCTGGTTTAGTACTCTTTCCATGACTTCAACTGATTATTTTAGGATAAAGAGGAGAACATGAGTGTCTAAAGTGATAACGCTGCTAATACTGGGTTTTATTGTTTGGTATTGGTCTTATTCGCAAAAAATCAAACAATTGGCGCTTAGGGCCAGTGTTAAACGTTGTAAAGAAGCTGGTGTCCAACTTTTGGATCATAGTGTTGTTTTACATCGGATTGGATTTAGAAAAAATAAGGCAAGCCGTTGGAAAATGATCAGGGAATATCGGTTTGAATTTACTTCAACCGGAGAAAACCGTTATATTGGGCGAATTATATTGCAAGGTCATTATGTTGTTTCATCAGAATTAGAACCTTATAGCCTCAACTAGATCAGCACAAAGGACGTAATTGAGCTTATGAAACAATGTTGTTTGGGAAAAGAAAATTATTGTCTGGAAATAAAAAATCTGAACAAGTTGCTTGGCGAGCATATCGCGATTAGCCGACTGAATTTGAATTTATCACAAGGTAAAAAAATCGCCTTGCTAGGACTCAACGGAGCCGGTAAATCTTCTTTTATCCGATTGTTAGTTGGCGAATCAAAACCAGATAGCGGTCAGATCATTTTTGCAATCGATGGCCTTGATCTATTTCCTCAGGATTTACGATTTAAACGTTCTCTCGGCTATCAATCGGACACGATGTTAGCCATTAGCGAAATGACCGGCCGAGAATACCTAATTCTATGTGGAAGTTTCAAAGGGCTCAATCGCAAAGTTATAAAAAAACAGATCAAATTGATCAGCCGCCAGTGGGTAATAGAAAATATTCTTGAGCAACCAATGAGCGTTCTTTCAAAGGGTAATCTTCAAAAACTGGCGATTGCTCAGGCCTTTATTGGTGAGCCTAAGTGGTTATTTTTTGATGAACCTTGTCAGAGTTTGGATCCATTGGAACAAGATCGCTTTAATCAAAACATCAAACAGCTAAATGACATTCAACTTTGTATTTTTTCCACCCATAATGTCAGTCATGCTTTAGAAGTTGCAGATGAAGTTATTTTATTTCATCAGGCAAAAGTAGTTTATCATTTCAAAATTCAATCTGTAGAAAATCAGGGCGGCAAAGAGACCTTGCAAAATGACTATTTACTCGTATGCAAAAGTGCTAACAACAATGTCTGCGAGGTTGCCGCGGATCTTGATTTATCAATGCAGCGAATGGGTCAACAGGTTTATCAAATCCAAACAACAAATACACAATCGATTGAACGACTCAAAAAGAACTTGCAACAAGCCAGCATTGCCATCGAATTTTGCCTAGTTGAAGCACAGGCAGTTATGCCTTTGTTTCGATTGATTGCCAGTGGAGAGATTAATTTTGATCGGCAATATTCTGTTAATTATTCTTCATTGGAAGGAGCTGATCAATGAGGCTGGTGATTGTTCAACTGTTATCTAATTTGCTAAAAAGAAAGAGTCTGCAAATATCAATTTTTGTTGTAATGCTTTCTATCGGTGTTTTCGCAACGTTGAGCTATCAGAATTTCTTGTATCTTCAGGCGCAAAATATTAGTCAACTTTCACTTTTTAATGAGATCATTAAGCCGCTTTCTGGATTAGTTTTGCTGGCGCAATTATTTCTTATCAGCATAACTGCCTCGCAATTGACACCTTATTTTAACGATCGCGGCCAACAAGGCTTGATGCGACACGCCAATTTTTCAGGCCATTCGCTTATCGGAATCAACCTTGTGGTGTTGTCTATTTTTAGCTTAATACCATTAGCGTATTTTTGTTTGATTAGCCTTAGTTATTTACAGGTCAGTGATATCGATAGCAGGCTGATCGTCAGCACTGGATTTGCGCTGGTTGTCGGCGGTTTTCTTTTTAGTCTTTTGATCCTGTCAGTGACTTTTTCTATCAAGAGACCTTTGACGGCATTAATCTTTAGTCTTTGTACTATTCTAATAGTGTTTGGTGTGGATGAATTTTTGAGAAATCAAATGTTGACTCAGTTTTTGTCGATTTACCTAGATGCTTTTATTCACTTAAGAGATGGGCTAATTGTAGCCAACGAAATGATTCAGTTAATTTTATGGCTGTTGTTTTTCTATGCGATAGTTTTGCTCAATCTGCAACGTTTACAATTGTTGAGCAAGTTAAGTGGAATTTATTTATTAGCCGTTTCATTGTTACTGATTAGTGGTAATGGATTTTTGAATAATATCTCGAAAAATAATGATTTCAAAACCGATTTTTTTAATACGGATTTATTAAATAATGTCACAACAAAAAAATGGGATATTAGTCGAAAAAAATCAAATTCTTTGAATGATGATTTCGCCAGTAAAATATCGAAAATTAATGTGCCAATAAAGATCACGGCGGTAATAGATGATGAAAAAAATCATGATGAAATTCGTCAGGCCTTCGAGGTGATCCAACACTATCATCCGGACACTCGTTTAATTTTTACCAGTCGACAATCGCTTGCGAACCAGTCTTCGATGGTTGATCAGTTTATTTCGATACAAATAGCAGAACAGCAACAAAGCATTCGGTATCCATTCGATCGTAATGCCAAAGATGCTATCTCACGATTAATCCTTCAACTGACCTCTCGAAACAATCAATGGATTAGTTTTATTGAAGGTCATGATGAAGCGACGCCTTTTGGTCAGTCAGGACGGGATATCGGTTTATTTTTCCAGTCTTTAAAACAATTAGGTTGGCCGGTGGCAATGCAAAACCTGAGTAAGCAGCCGGTGATCAGTCAAAATACAAAAGTGTTAGTGATTGCTGATAGTAGAAAACAGTGGCTGGTTGGCGAGCTGGATGGGCTAATGAATTATCTCAAAGGTGGAGGGAACTTATTATTAATGCGAGAGGCGCAGGATAAATTGCCTGAAGAGTTACTAACCTTTTTGGCGATTAATACCGAACCTGGTACTTTGATTGATTGGCAAGGGTATCAGAGTGGTACTCCGCATCCTGCAATCCTGATTGTTAATCAGTTTGATGATCATCCTGTTATGGCAGGTATCAACAGTTTGATCGCTTTTCCCTGGAGTCAGGGGTTAAAAATTGACCCACAAAAACAAAAGACCAGTAATCAATATCAGACGATTATTCAAACCCACAAAGGTGTTTGGAGCGAATTTAATAGTGAACAAGTCGAATTGTCATTTGATGCGGATATTGGTGAGTTGCGACAACCGTTTCATTTGGCTTTTAGCATAAACAATAAAAATAATGGGCAGCGGATTATCGTTATTGGTGACAGCAGCTTTTTATCGGACTCAGCAATTAATAATTATGCGAACCAGCAATTTGCACTAAACTTGATTAGTTGGTTATCTTCGCAAAATTTCGAAATCCAACAACAGAAAAATCGAGATAGTTTTGTTCGAGCAACCCCGACGACACACTTTATAATGAGCTGGTTATTTTCATTGATTTTACCCTTGATTTTTGCATCATTAATAATCATAAAAAGGTTTAAAAGTAGACGGTTAGCGCTCAATTCTTCTTCACCAATGCTTGGTTATGAATCGAACTTAAAAAATGGACTGTCTGATGAGTAAGGGGGTCACTCAGAATCAATGGTTGAACATCGTCATCATCATTATTTCTGCGCTTGTTTTGGCATTCACCTTGATTGGCCGGTTTATGGACAAGACTGCAAATGAATCAGATACCAGACAAATTGCTGCTGTGAATGACAGTTTAAAAATGAGTGTACCAAGCATGCAATTGACCTCAATCGATTTTGGTACGATGCGAATATCGCGTAAGCGACAAAAAAACCAATCAACACTAGCATTCGCTTGGTTTGCTAAGCCGAAGAGTTCGCTAAACCAAACACAAATAAATAGGCTGGTTGATGGTTGGCAGAAAATTCTTACAATGCCCGCTGAATCCTTAAGCCAACCTGCCCCTATTAATTTTTTACCGATTGCCACCGTCTTGTTATATTTTGCAGAGACCGCTCAACCGATAATTACCAAAGTAGAGGTGAGTAATAAAGTTGAACTTACTCCTTCAATTAATATTCGATTTGTTTCAACCGGGCAACAAATAATCATTGAGGATCTACCGCTTGCTCAATTGTTGCCTGTACAATGGTTGCAAAAGTCGGCTAGCGATAACGATCCTTCGAACATTGCTGATCACGAGGATTGAACTAATGCCCGAATTACCGGAAGTTGAAACTACCTGCCGGGGTATCACGCCATTTGCCAAAGGGCAGATTATTGATAAAATTATTGTACGCCAGAGCAAATTACGTTGGCCCGTTGATAAGTCATTAGGTCAAAAACTCGCTGGACAAAAAATTACTAATGTTTCTCGCCGGGCCAAATATCTGTTATTGGAAACAGGACAGGGTAGTTTGATGATCCATCTTGGTATGTCCGGCAGTTTGAGAGTGGTTGAGGATTTACCGCTTAAAAAGCATGATCATATCGATATTTGTCTCGGTTCTGGAAAAATAATTCGTTTTAACGACCCCAGACGTTTCGGTAGTGTGATTTTTAATCAGCAAGGCCTGAAGCATTCACTATTAATTAAATTGGGTGTGGAGCCCTTGACTGATGATTTTACGGCTGCATACCTTCACCAAAAAGCGAAGGCCAGAAAAGTAGCCATCAAATCTTTTATTATGAATAATCATGTCGTGGTGGGGGTTGGCAATATCTACGCTCAGGAATCACTTTTTTTGTCGGGCATTCATCCAAATAGGGCGGCCTGTAAAATTTCGCTCGCTAGGATGGAAACTTTAGTGATCATTATCAAACAGGTTTTGACGCGGGCAATAAAAGCCGGTGGGAGTAGCCTAAAAGATTTTACTGGCGCCGATGGTAAACCAGGATATTTTCAGCAGACACTCAATGTTTATGGACGAAATAACTTAAACTGCCTAGTATGTGATATTTCTCTCAAACAAGTAAACATTGGTCAAAGAACAACCGTCTATTGCCCGCAATGTCAGCGCTAGACTCCCACATTCAACGATCAATGAATAATAAAAAACCCGGTAAAACCGGGTTTTCAGAGGCGACTCATATTGGTTGTCTTAGATACAAAGCCTTAGACACAAAAAAACAGTTACTTAATTTTGGCTTCTTTATACATCACGTGCTTACGAACTACTGGGTCGTATTTTTTGAATTCCAATTTAGTTGGCGTGCTTCTTTTGTTTTTGTCTGTGGTATAAAAATGACCGGTACCCGCCGATGAAACTAATTTGATTTTATCTCTCATGATCTAAACTCCTAAACCTTGATGCCGTTATGACGAACTTCGGCTAATACTGTATCAATACCTTTCTTGTCGATAATACGCATACCTTTTGCAGAAACTTTTAGTTTTACAAAACGGTTTTCACTTTCAACCCAAAAACGGTGAGTATGAAGGTTGGGTAAAAAACGACGACGGGTGCGATTTTTTGCGTGTGATACATTGTTTCCAGCTACTGGACGCTTACCGGTAACTTGACATACTTTTGACATGACTCTAGCCTCTTTAAACCTATTACAATACTTAAAAATTCTGTTTTCTGACGTTTAACGTCAAGGCGACATTTACGACTCAAAAAGTCAGATTTACCTTCCTGTCGCGGAAAAGGGCGCACTTTATACCAAAAACTGACTGACAATACAACAAATTCACTCAAATAAGCCGCTTTGATGGTGTTTTTTCACCGGGATCGAAAATTAGTTCTAAATGAGCGGTAAAATCCTTCTAAAGTCTGATCAAATCTGTCCACGCTCAGCCAATGATGTGACCTGATGAGAGGCTACCACCAGATGGTCCAAAAGCCTGACGTCAATTAAGCTGAGCGCTGTTTTTAAGGTGTTAGTAATATCGATATCCGAGAGGCTTGGTTCAGCGACGCCAGAGGGGTGATTGTGAGTGATTATGACTGCTGCTGCATTATGCGCTAAACAGCGTTGCAGAACCACACGAGGGTGGACGGAGGATGCGTTGACCGTACCAAAAAATAACTCTTCAAATGCCAGCACATGATGTTGATTATCTAAAAACATTACCGCAAATACTTCATTGGGTTTTGCCATTAAGCGTGATTGCACATATTGTTTTACTTGAGCGGGGTTTTGCATTGCATCCTGATGAGTGATCTGCTCTTCAATATAGCGTTGGCTCATTTCCAAACAGGCTTGCAGCTGCACATATTTGGCTCTACCGAGCCCTTTTATCTGACAAAATTCTTTTTCAGTGGCGGCAAACAAATTTTTTAGGTTGCCAAAATGATGAATAATTTCCCGAGATAATTCAATGACATTTTTTCCGGTAGTACCAGTGCGTAAAAAAATCGCTAATAACTCCGAATCAGACAGGCTGCTTGCACCTTTGTTGAGCAATTTTTCTCGCGGTCTTTCGCCTTGCGGCCAACCAATCAGTGATGACATAACAATTCCTTTTGTCGGTTGAATTTCTAATCGGATAATGCTCCTGTATAGGGCTTTTGATTCTGATTTAATCAGAATCCCTACATCGCGATGCAAGCATAAACAACATTCAATATCGAGTCTGTAGGAGATTAACCACAAAAAGAGTGAGAAATGAGAGATTATGTTTGCTATTATGTAGGTAAGTAAGCAATTAGTTCGTCTGCAAGTCCCATCGCTACTCGGTTTTGAGGCGCCACAGGTATATGCGAGTCTTACATAATAATCAAATAAAAAAATTGAGGCCATTGGTTTGTCAAAAATACTAACAAGAACCTCATCGACCAACATACTGCTGGGTATTACTGGAGGAATAGCGGCTTATAAGGCGGCCGATCTGGTACGGCGACTGAAAGAACACTTGTTTGATGTTCGCGTCGTGATGACGGAGTCTGCGAGCCATTTTATTACCCCTATGACGATGCAGGCCGTTTCCGGTCATCCCGTCCACCACCAATTATTTGATTGCCAGGCGGAAGCGGCTATGGGGCATATTGAACTTGCCAAGTGGGCCGATATTATTTTGATCGCTCCGGCGACGGCTAATAGCCTGTCAAAAATAGCTCTTGGTTTGGCCGATGATTTGTTATCCACCCTTATATTGGCGAGCAAAGCACAAATGTTTGTTGCCCCGGCGATGAATCAGCAAATGTGGGCAAATCAAGCTATAGTTAATCATGTTGAATTGTTAACAAAACGTAACATTCGACTGATTGGTCCAGAACTAGGAGAGCAGGCTTGCGGCGATGTAGGACTCGGTAGAATGTCAGAGCCGATGCAAATTGTCGAAGTGCTTTTACATTGGTTAAAAAAAAGCGATCCTTCAAAAATAAATAAATCACCTAAGGAAGCCGCAGTCAAACTAGCGGGTAAAAGGATATTAATTACGGCAGGACCGACTTTGGAAGCGATCGACCCGGTTCGGTTTATCTCCAATCATAGCTCGGGCAAAATGGGCTATGCACTGGCTAAAGCTGCTCAGGCTGCGGGCGCAAAAGTGACTTTAGTTTCCGGGCCAGTGAGCCTTTGTGCCCCTGATGGTGTGGATCTCGAACCCGTGGTAAGTGCAGTCGAAATGTTTAACAAGGTAAAAGTACATGTTAACCGCTGCGATGTATTTATTGGTTGTGCGGCGGTTGCTGACTATTCACCTGTTAAGGTTGCAGCGCAAAAAATAAAAAAGAATGATGAAAAAATGCAACTTTCTTTAATAAGAAATCCAGACATCCTGGCTTGGGTTGGTGCTCAAAATAATAGACCCTTCGTCGTTGGTTTTGCGGCCGAAAGTCAGAACTTAAAAGAATTTGCCAGAAAAAAATTACTCAACAAAAAATTAGATTTAATTTGTGCCAATGATATCAGTCAAAAAGGCAAGGGGTTTAACAGTGAAAAAAATGAAATTCTAATATTGGATAAAAATCATCAGGCCATTAAATTACCATTTGCCAATAAAACAGATATTGCAGCTAAAATCTTAGAGGTGATTAGCCAGTATTTATAAATTAATCCAATCGTTACCAAAATATTTTTGTGGTTAAGTCAACCAAAAGAACTACCAGTTCGGAGAAAATTAGTGAAAATCGAAGTCAAAAAAGAAACAAAAGTCAAAGTCCCTAAATTAGAAACTAAGACTTTATTGTCTTATTCTTTACCCTATTTGGTGTTGTGTGTATTAACCATTATTTTTGTGGCAATTGTGCAGTATTATTTAGTGGTCCTTCAACCGGCCAAAGACCGAAATTCAATTTTTGTTAATGTCACGATGACTTCTTATATGGAGCTGGTGCTAGGTCGATTGGATTCGATCGGTGAGTCGACTAGGACGGTATTGAGTGATCCTCGTCTGACTGAGGAAATAAGACAAGCCACGCCAAAGCAAATGAGTACTATTGAAAATCGACTAAAGAACCGACTTCCTCTAGTTGACGGTGTTAGAATTTTAGACGCATCAACCCATGAGATAGATGCAAATTCGGTTCCCTCAATAACCAATGTGACTTTACAGTTAATCAGAAATCTGCAATCTAAAAATCAGGTGATGCATGAGGCCATTAATGCGGGAGCTAAAGATCAGCATATCGCAGTATTGTTAAGAATTACTAACACCGACAAAATTGCATTGATTGGTGTCAGTTTTGACATATTTGACAAGGCGCTTCCTAAGGATAGATTAGTGCCAGGTTATTATGAATTTTTACAGAGTTTTGCCAATCAGAATTTGATTATTACGAGTATTGGTGAAAAAATTTATAAGGTGGGTGAACCACTTGGTATCGCCCGGCTTCCTTCGACTCAATGGCGGATCGCCTTTTGGCCCGCGACGCCTGAAAATTTCGATTCCGAGTTCGAACTGTTGATCTTTTTTGGTGGTTTATTGCTGGTCTTATCTTTTGTTGCGATTGGCGGATTTTTCGGTCTACAAAATTTACAAACCAAAGTTCGTAGTGATGCTTCAAGTTTTTTGCGTTGGCTGATTGATAACTCAAAATCCAACCAACCCTTGGCAATGCTTGATTTTGAATTACAGATATTTTCTGACATGTCACAAACTCTATCCCGAGAAGGCTTTGCTCTTGGTGTGAAGACGGAGAACAGCACGGCGGTAAAACCTGTTAAGCAGAATGTAAAGGCAATTGAGGAAGATTCTGGATCTTTAATTGCGGCGTTGGAAGATAAGTCTTCTGCACTGGAAGTGATCAAAGGAAATAACACCAGTGAAGCGGATGAGCTGTCAGAATCAATATTTAGAGCTTACGATATACGGGGTATCGTCGGCAAAACACTTAGCGTAAGCATTGTAAAAGAAATTGGCCGGGCAATCGGCAGCGAGGCTTTCGAGCGTGGCGAACAACGAGTAGTGGTTGCCCGTGATGGGCGTTTGTCGGGGCCTTCTTTGATGGAAGCTTTAATTGACGGATTGGTTGAAAGTGGCAGAGATGTCATCGACATAGGCGAAATGCCAACACCATTGTTATATTTTGCAACTCATTATCTGGATTCAAGTAGCGGAGTCGTATTGACCGGTAGCCATAATCCTAAAGACTACAATGGGCTGAAAATCGTGATCGGCGGGCATACCTTATCGGGTGATGATATCCTCTCACTAAAAAAACGTATTGATACTGGCAATATGGTTAAAGGGAAGGGCAGTCGAGAATCCAATTCCATTATGCAAGATTATATTAGCCAGGTAACTAGCGATGTTGCTTTGACTCAACCACTCAAAGTTGCGGTTGACTGTGGTAATGGTGTTGCTGGTAAAGTGGCACCTCAATTATTACAGGCGCTTGGCTGTGAAGTGATTGGGTTGTATTGCAAGGTCGATGGTAATTTCCCCAATCATCACCCGGATCCCAGTAAGCCGGAAAATTTGCGAGAGCTAATTGACCTAGTTAAATCAGAAAATGCTGATATTGGACTAGCCTTTGACGGCGATGGTGATCGCCTTGGAGTGATCGATTCTGATGGGAATATCATTTGGCCCGATCGCCAAATGATGCTTTATTCGATGGATGTGCTATCTCGAAACCCCGGCGCTGATATTATTTATGATGTTAAATGCTCAAAACACTTAGCGAAAGTTATTTCCTCTAACGGTGGACATCCCATAATGTGGAAAACGGGTCATTCACTAATAAAAGCCAAGATGCATGAAACTGGCGCGCTGTTAGCGGGTGAGTGTAGTGGTCATATATTCTTTAAGGAGCGATGGTTTGGCTTTGATGATGCACTTTATACCGCCGCGAGGTTATTGGAGATATTATCAGCCGATACACGAAAGTCAGTGGATGTGTTCGCCTCCTTGCCTAATAGTATTGCTACCCCGGAAATTAATGTCCCCATTGCTGACAGTAAAAAGCATCAGTTTGTTGATCGGCTGACCAAGCAGGGGATTTTTGGAAACGGTAAAATAATTGATATCGATGGAGTCAGAGTTGAGTTTCCCGACGGTTGGGGATTGGTGCGAGCGTCTAATACTACGCCTAATCTGGTGATCCGTTTTGAAGGAGAGAGTGAGCAAATTATTGATAAGATGAAGCAATTATTTAAGCAGCAAATGCTAATGATTGATAATAGCTTAAATTTGGATTTCTAAGGATTATTCTAGATTAATCGTTAGTTTTGTAACATGTAGGATCAGTTACTTAAGGGTTATACCAATGACAGAAAAAAAGAAAAATAGAAAACAGGATATCTTACAGAATCTGGCTTACATGTTGGAAAAAGAGCTGTCTGAACGGATCACAACGGCCCGTTTAGCAAAGCAGGTTGGTGTTTCGGAAGCCGCCTTATATCGCCATTTTCCGAGTAAGGCGCGTATGTACGAGTCTTTGCTTGATTTTAGCGAAGAAAATATTTTTAGTCGGATAAATTCAATCGCATCGGGACCGCAAGGTGTGCTTGAAAAAAGTAATATGATTTGTCAGTTGGTAATGGGTTTTAGTCAAAAAAATCCAGGCATAAGCCGATTACTTACCGGAGAGGTTTTGCTCGGTGAAACTCAAAGATTAAAAGACAGAATTTCGCAATTTTTTGACCGAATTGAATTGCAAATCAAACAAATTCACCGTGATCAAGCCATCATTGATAAAACATCAAGTATTGACTCAGCGGCCATAGCTAAACTGTTAACCTCGGTTGTCGAGGGACGGGTCCAACAATTTGTACGTTCCAAGTTTAAAATTGAACCGCTCGATCAATGGGAGGTTCAATGGCGGCTGATCACTTCGGGAATAACGGCGCTTGGGTCGTAAAATAAAAATTACAATGCTTTGTGATGCGTTAATTATAGATTTAAGAATCTAATCGGTTTTTTAAATATTCTAGGTAATTTTTTCGTATTGCTTTTACTTGGGGAGTCTTACAAAATTCTACTCCCTGCTCTTTTGCAGAGCAGGATACTTCCAGTACAATTAAGGTTTTATTGCCCGCTGTTGGAATGCGAGAGAATGATATGGCTATATCTGAATCTTTGGTAGGACGGCTAGTGAGAATCAAACTATTAGTGATAATTTCAATCTTGCCGGTTGCATTGTCTCTGGCGTAGATTTGAGCGAGTTGCCACGCTCTATTACACGCCTGATCATCAGGGCAATCAAAAATAACGGGTTCTTCATCTTTTTTATCGCGGGCATCTTTTCGTAAAGCGATACGCACACTTTCTAATTCTTTATATCGAATAATATCTCGCTCAAAACTTTTCTCAACCCGGACCTTTTCCTTCTCGAGTACTGCAGTATTAACGCGGTTACTCGCAATTTGATCGAGAGTTGATTGAATATCATCGATTATGGTTTTCGCCACCCTCTGACCAAGACGTTCGTAAGTTGCTGCTTGTTGTTGTTGGTCTTCAAGCTGTAGATTTAACAAACCTTCTTTGGCGTGCTGGATCCTGATGCGTTGCTCTAATGCTAGCAACTGGGAATCTCTATTGCGTATAATATCGCCAATTGAATTAAATTGTCTGAGTAGATCAGCATCACGGTGTCGCTGCTTGGTTTCTTCGATTTCTTTATTTTTTTCTTCTATTCTTCTTAATCGATCTTCGTTTATTTCTGCTAGCGTTTTGGTGGGGGTAACGTGTTTAATTAACTTTCCAGATTCGCTAATAACATCGTATCCAAGCAATTCCATTTTTCGGTTTATCTTGTCTTTGATTTCAACTTGGCCATCTTCGTTTTTATATCGATAGAAGTTTTTGGCCATGACGATCTGCCCGGTACAGAGTAAAATTAAACCGATTATTATCCAACGTTTATTCATAAGTTATGTGTCTTCAACGACCTTAATGGTTATTTGATACGCCATACTGCTGTCGATAGGTGTTTATTGCTGAGGCAAAAGCCTGCATATTAGCCTGACCTTCGATATAATGATGCAAATCATCCAAATTAATAATAGCATAAACTGGCAACTTGTATTCTTTGATGATTTCCTGAATGGCAGAAAGCTCACTGGTACCTTTTTCTTGGCGGTCCAGAGCAATCAATACGCCAGCGGGTACTGCGCCTGCCGTGTTGATTAAATCAATGGATTCACGGATAGCCGTGCCTGCGGTAATCACATCGTCTACGATCAGTACTTTTCCGCTCAAAGGTGCGCCCACCAGATTACCCCCTTCACCATGATCTTTGGCCTCTTTTCGATTATAGCAAAAAGGTACACTGCGACCATGTTTTCGGGCTAAAGAGATGGCTGTGGTGCAGCCTAAAGGGATCCCTTTATAGGCCGGGCCAAATAGCATATCAAAATCTGCACCTGCATAAATCAATGTATCTGCGTAGCAATCCCCTAACAGCGCGAGATCCTGACCCTGATTAAAAAAACCGGCATTGAAAAAATAGGGGCTGGTTCTTCCTGATTTAAGCGTAAACTCACCAAATTTTAAAGCCTGGCGGCTGATGGCAAGTTCAATAAAAGTTTGTTTGGTTTGTGGCATTCTATTTGAAAACATTAATCTCGGTATCTTTGAGTTTACCGTGATTATGTCATTGGATAAATAGTTGCAAACAAAATCTAACAAGAAAAATTATTTAATGTGACTAAATGCTTATATTTGAGGAGATATTACCTAGGATTGATCATTTTCAGAGTGCTTTGGTGGCAGACATTTATAATTTTAGCTGAATAGTTACGCCAAAACAGGCATAATTTCAGCCAAATTTTGACTTCCAAAATGACCAAAATATGAAAACACTCGATAAAATGGATAGCGACATTCTCTCGGTGCTATATATGAACGCCGATATAACCAACAAGGATCTGGCTGAAAAAATCAATATTGCCCCATCAACTTGTCAGGAAAGAGTTAAACGACTAAAAAATCAAGGGATTGTCATTGGATATCAATGTGAGCTAAATTTGGCTGAATTTTCTGGTCATATTGAGGCAATGGCAGCGGTCAAGATGGTCAAACATACAGAAGATCTGGCCGATAAGTTACGAGATGATTTACTTGAGCTACCTGAGGTGATTCAAATCTTTCATATGGGTGGGGAAAATGACTTTAATGTTCATCTGGCCGTTTATGATACTTCTCATTTGAGAACGCTTATTTTTAGGGAATTTACGTCACGAAGTGAAATTCAAAATGTTGAAACATCACTGGTTTTTGAGCATCGACGGAGTAAGGTTTTACCCATGATTAAACCTAGAAAAATCAGTTGAAGTGGTAGAAGGTTCAATCTATTGAGTGATTACATTTTATTATTACGTTTAGCTTTTAGAATTAAACTTGCCAAAAATTTTTGATTCGTTTTGTCTGATTCTACACGGAGTCGATTTTTCAGAATGTCCAATTCTTCAACTTGAAAATGATAGTCAATTTTTTTCAAACTGGCGAGTGACATTTTTCTATCATTTAAGTCTGTAGAATTTCCCACTATTGATAGCAATTGTTTTTTCACTTTGTCATCTGAACTTGATGTATTACCAAGCAATGCGATTAACCGATGTTTTGTTTTAGAGTTAGTCTCTGCCTTTAGCTGGGTAACAAATTGAGTACTATATTGAACATTGTAGGGTATTTTTTCTAGTCCGATTAATGAAGCTTGTACAATATTGTCATTTGAGTCATTTAATCCACTCATTAATATTGAAATTCCTTGTTCATCTATTCCTTCACCAAGCCCGCCAATCGACTTCAAGAGTGAAGCGTAAAGCATCCCCTCTGCCATATTCGCCTGTTGATATATAAATTCCTTAAGCTCAAGACTCTGTATAGGTGAGCTGAAATTTCGTCTTTTAGCCATCAAGCCGATGGCTCTAACCAATAGTAACGAATTTTCTGAGTAGTGACCGGACTGAGTCATTTCCAATACATGATTCTTCAAAATGTCTAGGCTCTCAGAATCTAATCCAGCGGACGTGCTAAGTAATGCCATGATCGCTTTATAGGTAATTTTTTTAGATGGAGAGTTGATGACTATTTTTGTTAGAGTGCTAACAGATCCCGTACTATCAATGCGGTCGAGTGCCCAAAAAATTTTACCGATTAGACTTAGCTCAATAGAGTTGTCTGCTAAATACTCTTCAAGAAATGGCCATATATCTTTTTTGCTCTGCATTAATTTTAAGAATTGTGGTTTGTTATCTATCATAGATGATAATTGTTCTATCATGGCGGCTAATTCTTTATTTGCCGTTTGTCTATCAATTTTTCGATTTTTTTCAAAGCTAGGCCAAGAAGAAATTTGAGATCCTAGTGAGTGAAAATAATGTTGCGGTGGGAGTGATAAATTTGGATCTGAAATAACGAAAACAGTCGCTTTTGCATCAACATAGCTTTTTTTCGATATTCGTATTTTGATTGATTCAAAACCTTGGCTAGAATAATAAAAACAATCACGTTGCTTTGATTCTAACTGAATAGATGTCACGCTTTTTTTCACTGTAAGAGGATTGTCAGCGTTCAAGTAGCCCGAGTTAGTCTTTGTTAAAATGCCCTTTCGTTCTGATTGATTTATGTCGCTTTGATAAAAGCCATTTCCATTTCTATAGCGATAACTTCCAGGTGTATCTGTATATTGAAATAAATCGTAGTAGGCTAGGTAATCATTAACCGTTGCTTGGTCTTTTTCGGTGCTCTCTAGCTTTAAAAATTCTCCAGTTTTGGCGTTCGTATGAATCATAAATGGATGGTTGTATCTTTTTCCAAAGGGCAAAACGGATCCACTTTCTTTGACAAAATTTGGAAGTATCATCATGATGTAAGATCGTACGTTTACCTCATGAATTATTTGATTCTGATCTAAAAATTGAATTGGAGTATCGACTTCTTTTACATGAAGCGTCAAATCTAATTGCGTTTTTTGGTTTTGTTTTTTATCTCCAAAATTAACGGCTAAATCTAGCTTTTGTTCCAAATGATAGGAAGAGTAACACTTGTTTTTTGAGTCAGCGTTTACTAGATCGGATGTCCCTGCAGTTAATATTAGCAAGCTCATCAGTAGACAGTTTTTTATTCTCATATGTAAAATACTCATAATGGTTACCTTACTAAACAGTTCGTGTAATATGTTTGTTAAACCCCAATTGTTTTATTTTCGTAAAACTCAAAGGGCTCAATGTTAACATCTCATTTCAAACCTCTTTTGTTTGAACAACTAAGAGGCTATTTTACGATTAGATATCTATTACTTGGGCAGAAATTTCACCATTGAAAAGAGTGATAGGTTTTGGTAGTTCTAAGAGATAGCCTGATGAATAAAGAGTTTTCTCTCGCCTGACAATTTTCATAAAGTCATCACTAAAGAAGTTGAGGCTTCTGTATTTGACAAATGCAACGACATCCCCTTTAAGTGCTTTAAGATCAAAAGTAAGACTTGAATGAACATCAAAATTTATTTGTGGACGTAATGCGATCGCTGGTTCGACCGCTTTAAATTCTGCACCTGAATCAAAAGTTAAACGTTTACTAATAATTTCGATAGTTCCTTCAACGCCCGGCTTAGCGATACCCAAATTTAGTTCAGCGGTTAATACCGCACTTATTGCCATTTTAGATTCAAGATCAGCATTTAATCCAAAGCCTTGTTGATTTAAGGAACCCTTTAATGATAAATCACCTTCGACGGAGCCAGTAATCGTAAAAGGAATACCGGCTATTGATGTTGGGATTGAAAATAACTCCTCGTCAAAGTTATCGTTACCGAGATCGACAGTCCCTATATCATTCACTTCATCGACTAGCTCTTGTAGATAAGTATTAAGGTTCTCAGCGGGATTATAACTTTGGTCAATTTCGCTAGTGACAATTTCTCCTCTAGTAGATTCTAAACCGAGCAATGTAAATTTTGCGAGAGAACCATTACCGACCGACACGGGATAGATATTGCCAGCGAGACTGGTTAACTGTTTTGACAGGTATCGCTTATGGGTAAAGCTAGCGCCCACTAATGTAATTTCTTCACCAAATAAATTTAATGATAAACCTGCTTTACCTTCCACGGTCATTCCTGCAACGGGTTTATAATCGACATACGCGTCGCCGCTATAGCTTAGCTTCAATGCTGCTATATCTTCAATTCCAGCAATTTTTATGCTCGAATCGCTGGTGTTATACACTCGACCATTTTCATCTAAATCTAATCCGTCAGTGTCTCTAAAAAAATCAGATGATGTTGTTTCGTCAACGATAAGTTCAACATCAATGGGAGCGAAAGGAGCAAATAGGTCATCCCTCACGTTGAGAAAATGATTGTTCATTATTAATTTCACTTTGTTTTCTACAAGTTCGAACCTTTGAGTATGAATTGCTGTGCCGGGAGCAACTGGAGAAAAGGGGGTACTGACGTCAAACTCGCATCTTTCTAACCGTATTTCTCTGAAATCACCAAATGGTATTGGTGTTCTATTCGAGGCGTCTTTTGGAGCGAATACAGAGTCATCAATGGCTGTCAAACAATAATTATTCCCCTCAATGTCCTTTGATTGAATGATAAATTGTTTTGTCGATACGTCGTATCGCCACAACTTCCTCTTTCCGGGTAGGCCCGGGTTCTCACATTTTTCTGGTACTACATCGTTAACAGAATCAACTGCCAAAAAACCACTGTCAATATCTAGCGCACCCAAAGGTAAGGTAAGGCAAGCATTAGTTAATGTGCCCGCACGCAAAACAGCAAAATTGATTATATCTGTATCTGCAAGTTTAATTGCCCTTAAATCTTGGCTGACTAAAGGTAAATCAAATTCGTAACTTGTGCCGGTATCTACACTGTTTCCATTTTCTATATAGTTAATATTCAATACAAACCGGCCAGACTCGGGGTCTTTGTCTGCGATATCTCTAATACTAGTAGCAAATGCCAGCATTTCGCTCTGTCCTGCCTCAGTGACATAGGCGACTACCGGTACGCTTATTGAAGATCCGCCATTTCTTGCAATTTTAAAAATTGCTTTGTCGTTAATCATGGGATTACCAACATCATCAGAACTTATTAGACCCAGTGCAACCGTGTCACCCTTAGAGGTTAACCAATTCATTGAGAGCTCGATCCTTTCCGATTGATTAAAACTGGTCACGTCGACTTCAATTGATGTCTCGAATATGGGTCTAACGGAGTAACCATTTGCGCCAAAATTGCCCTCTATCTCTAAGTGAGTAAACTCATTTTTTTCTAATAGTTTAGGTGGGTCGATCACTTTGACTAAAACGGAGTCGAGTCGGCTAATTTTCAAGATTTGTTCATCGATGAGAATGGGGCTTAGGGCCAATTCTTCCAACTGCGGTTCTTTGCCAGAAGCTAGAAAATTAATGTCGGCTGAAACAATAACTTGATAGTCGATATCTTGCGCTAGTGCGGGTAGTTTAGTATGAAGAACCGCATGATTTGTTTTTCCATGGTTAATTTCTTCAACAAGAATACTGCCTAGAGATATAGACTCTTCTCCATTGTTAGCGAGATGATCTTGTTTGACCACTTCACCCATCGTATTGCCTTCATCCAATTGAATCACTAAGCTAGTGGGAACCAGCTGAAAAGCAAACGCATATTCGTCAACTTCACTTTCAGCATCAAACTCTATGTCGATAGTAATTAAATCACCTGACTGAAGGTTATCAACGCTCAAACTGATGATCTCTGGATTTTCTATTTCAACATGCCCTTGATACAAATTGAGACTATTTAAGGATATCGACTGGGCTTTTTGAACATAATCTGCGTTGAGTACTAGAATGGTGGTTGTGCTAAACGTATCGGATATACCGCCAATAGTGAGAACTACATCCGTCGTAGTTTTGGAATCGGTGGAGGCAATTTGTTGAACGACGATATTTTGTCCATTGGTTATTGTGCCATTTTCGTTAGTAAATTCTCCGTTGTTAATTGAATAATCACCCCCTGAGATGCTTATAGGTGTCGCAGCGTTAATTCCTGATATTGTAATGCTCTCTGATTGAACGACCGATCCAAGTTCAACATCAATTTGGTCGATGAAGGTGAACGCATCAGGTGTTGTATCCGTTATCGGATCAACGTTACCACCATCATTATCACCTCCGTCATTCCCTCCGCTGCCACCTCCTCCACAGGCAATAGTTGAAAGAAATATTACTAAAGCAAAAAAATTGCCTATCACTGAATTTTTATTGAGTTTGTTCATCGTGTTTTCATCCGTGTTTATATTGATTGGTTGTATCAATATATTCAAATTGATGTAGCCAAACTTAATGTTTAGGTAATTTTTATCTAGTGATTAACTATTGATTGCTAAATAATCAGGAAAAATAGGTTAGAATCAGCCGAATAACGATTTATCAGCAGAAATGGTAATATTTAGTATGATTTATCAATTTAATGATTTTATATTTGATTCCTCAAATTTTTGCGCGTTTAGGAAGGGAAAATCCATCAATATAGAGCCGCTTGTTTTTGATTTAGCTATCTATTTACTTAAGAATAGAGAGCGATTGGTGACAAGAGATGAGATATTTGAGAATGTATGGAAGGGTAAATCTGTTTTAGATTCCACATTGAGCAACCATATCAAAACTCTACGCTCTGCGATAGATGACGATGGAAAAAATCAATTACTGATCAAAACGGTTCGCGCTCGTGGTTATCAATTTGTAGCTAAGGTGAAAACGGCTCAATCTAACCTATCATCTTCAACGAGTTCGTTGGGGAAATCTAAACGTTTTTACATAGTTACAAGTGCCATATTGATTTTTTTGATAGGTTCTGGCTATTTTTTAAAGCAGTATTTGAATGAGCAGCCTGAAAGCCATCAGATAATCGAAGAGCCGAGTAAATCGATAGCTGTTCTAGCATTTAAAGATATGAGTTTAAAGCAAAATCAAGGGTATTTTGCTGAAGGTATCAGTGAAGAAATACTCAACTTATTAGCGAAAATAAAAAACCTTAAAGTCATTAGTCGAACCTCCTCTTTTTCATACAAAGGCAAAGAAAAAGATATAACGATTATTGGAAAAGAACTCAATGTTAGCTATTTAATTGAGGGAAGTGTGAGAAAACAAGGTGATTCACTGAGAATTACTGTTCAATTGATTGATGCAAAAGATGGCTCTCACATTTGGTCCGAAGTCTACAACAAGAAAATGCCAGATATCTTTGCATTACAAGATGAGATAGCAAATGTCGTATCTAAAAGGCTAAAAATGACCTTGCTGAAAGGAGAGGTTCTCAAAGTTGCTCAAACCGTTCCCGCTGCTTATGTACTTTATTTGGAAGCTAATGCAGTGTTTTCGCAACATACGAGCGAAGCGACCCGCAGCGCTAAGACGCTGGTTAATCAATCAATAGAGATAGATGCTAGTTATGCACCAGCATGGAATTTACTTAGCAATATTCATTACAGAGAAACAGCCAATTTGAGTTTGATTGGTTCGAAACAAGGGTACCAAAAACAAAGAGCGACGGCTGAAAAAGCAATAGAGTTAGATCGTTCCTATGCATCCGCTTATGCCTCACTTGCAAGGATCGATATTCATGAATGGAAGCATGAAGCCGCAATTATCAATATCAATCAGTCTCTAACACTTGGGGCTGGAAACCCAAACTTAATCGCCGCGGCAAGTGACATTAAATTCTGGGCAGGTTATTTAGAAGAAAGTATACAACTGATTAATCAGGCTATTCAAATCGATCCTCTGACATATATAAACTATTACAATAGTGCGATAGGTCTTTTTGTGTCAAAACAATACACACAAGCTCTCGAAGCTATCGACAAATACATCCTTTATCAACCAACGTCAGAAGTTGCGCGCGCTTACCGTGCTTTTATTTTACTTGAACTGAATCAACATGAGAAAGCCGATCAAGTCTCTCAATTTGAGAAAAACGGATACTGGAAATTTTATTCTCAGTCTAAAACACTTTTTGCAAAGGGTAAAAAAATAGAGTCGGATATCGCTTTGAATGAATTTATTAGTCAATACGCCGACTCTGATCCAAGCACCATTGCTGATATATATGCTTTCCGAAAAGATAAAGCCAATACCTACAAATGGTTAGACAAAGCGATTAAAATTCAGGATGACTATCTTATAGAAACGATTCAATATCCATCGTTTGCATTTCTTTATCAAGATCAACGTTGGCTCGATATTTTAGGCTCAATGAACCTATTTGAAGAGCATTGGTTATTTAAGGCGATAGAAAACGAATAGACAATAAATAACGATAAGGAGCATTGATCATCACTAAAAAATAGCCTCCTCATCGGCAAGGTGGCAACAGCATTTTTAGTGACACCATGCACACTCTGGTTTAGCACTCTTTTCACCACTTCAGCGGATTATTCTAGTTTAACGAATACCAAAATCTTCCGATTTTTTCATGTAATGCTTGTTGACTGGCATGTAGCGCCCCGGCATTTGGAAAATAATCATACCAAGAAGTGCGACTAAAATTAAAAGCCGTGGGCGCCGGGATCACCGTCAGACCTGTTTTTTCAAACTCCAATCGTGCGCGCTGCATATGGTTTGCGTGGGTGACTAACAAAATTTCACTGATCTTATTTTGCTGTAATATTTTGGCCGAAAAAAGTGCTTTTTGAGCGGTATTTTTACTTTCGAATTCAATCCATTTTGGCGCTATATTAAAGGCAGATAACATTGTTTGGTTCATTAATACCGCTTCCGCGGTCGCTTCACCAAAAATACTGCCGCCGGAAAGTAAAATTGGCAGGTTGGTTTTACGATGCAACCAAGCAGCGTATTGAATACGTTGCAAGGTGGCTGCGCTAACGGTATCTATGTCGCCATACTCCGGTGCCAAGTTAATTCGTCCACCAGAAAGGACCACTATCGCCAAATTTTGCCGCGCTTGACTAGTGTAAGTTTTTACTTGACTTTGAGTTAGCGCCTGTTCTGTTTGTAGGCTGTGGTTGAGAGCATCGGAAACGCTTGGCAATGCGAGTAAGTACAAACTAAACAGCGAAATTACGAACAAGCTTAAGGCGATTTTTTTATTTCGTTTTAGTTGTAGATAGCCTGCAATCGCTAACACCAGATTGAGTCCTGGCGGAAATAAAATAATTTCAATCAATCGATTGGTGATGATTTCGAAATCCATATTATTTTTCTTATTATCTTAGGTCCTACGATGGTATCACGATTATTTTGGGATTTATTCAGAATTATATTTTATTAAGTCCAAGAAAACCAAGGCAAACCAAAACGGAGTAATCTATGGAGAGGTCATGACAAATAAGGAGGCGTTGTAGCTACAGGTGATTAATTTGGTCAGCTAACTCTTTTGGATTTAACTTCGTTTTACCGGGAATAATCGACTTAAATGGTCAGACTCAATTTAATTAGCTGCGTTTTCTAGAGCAGACAAGTGCCTGAATATTTCGTTGCTGGCATTTTCCATGGCTCTAAGAGATTCTTGTGCATCGGCTGCATTGTCTGCTTTAGCGGCTAACATCGCCTCTATGCCAGCGGCATGAACTCGTTTATGAGGCTCTTCAATCGCTGCGTAGGCATTGTGACTGGCGTATTGTTTACCATCGCCCTGATAATACCATTGTCCCAATCGGCAATCGGTGTGTTTGGAAAAATCATCAATGCTTTTATTAGAATTTTCGAATAATTTTGAATAGACTTCTGCCTTCCAGACAATGTGGTCCAGCTTAACGGTTTGAATAAAAGCGCGTAGAGCCGATTTCTTAATAACATCACGCATATCTTTGGATGATTCTAGAATATGTTGATATGAACTCCCTAACGAGCTATTTTGTTCAGCTATTGTCGTGGTATATTCACATAATTGACTAATTTGAGTGGCGGCCATCTCGGAATCACTGTCTATCGTGTCAATTAAGCTACCGATTTCACTGGTGGCATTACCCGTATTTTGAGCTAAAGAGCGAACTTCATCAGCGACCACTGCAAAACCACGTCCTTGATCGCCGGCTCTGGCGGCCTCGATTGCTGCATTTAACGCCAGTAGATTAGTTTGATCGGATATATTAGCGATGACACTGACAAAACTGGCAATACTGTCGGAGACCTCTCGTAAAGAACCCATTTTTTCACTACTTTCAATGGCACGCTGACCGATCTCCTCAACGGTGGAAGATATACTGCCCAAAACGGTGGTTGATTGGGTGAATACTTCATTTAAGTTGCTCATCTCATTGTCTTTTTCGATAATACTGTTAGCCAGTTCAGCCACTGATTCTCGAATATCCGATACACTAATCATAGAATCTAAAAGCATCAGCATCATTTGTTTTGTTTCAGTGAGGCGCTGGTCTTTAGCTATAAGTTGCTGATTTAAATCAGATATTTCTGTTTGAGATGATTCCAGAGATTGTTGAGACTGCTGCAATTGGTCAGCTAATTGACTACTTTTGGTCTCTAACTCTTCAATTTGTTGTTTATTGCCGAAAAACATGGTTCAGACTACCTTTATATTATTGGATTTCACTCTGGTTGCTGCTTAATTGATAAAGCAATGACAAGCTAACCAAAAAGATTGAATCTAAAAAACAGGTTACGTTTTATAAATGTAGCAGAGGATTCGGGAAAATGCGGGAATAATTAAGATTATTCCCTCAAGCAAGTTATTAATTAGGTCATAGGGATTGGACTTGGGCGGTTTTACCTAACCTCCACTCGGCATAATTGAAAAGATGGTGTTGACCAGCCACTTTTTATCCTGAGTTGAAGTTACTTGATTCTTTTTACTTTAACACTTGCGTTAAGTCCGTCGACTTTGGCATTGAAAGAATTAAATATGCCACGAGAAATAGTGACCATCGGGTTGATCATTTTTTTGTACCCTGACCTGTTACTGGTTACTTTCCATATCTGGCCATTTTCAAGTTTAAGTTTCATTCCTTTTTTCCACTGGGTGAATGTGCCTATAAGACGAGACTGGATCGATTCTAACTCTTGTTCGATTTTGACTTGGCCAAAAGAATTCGCTACGGGCGCTTTTTTTGACAAGGTGTCTGATTTTGGTGTGGTATTGACTAATTCCTCAGTTGTGTCAAGAGGCGTTGTTTTTGTTACGGCTCTTCTATTCATTGTCGCGGAAGTCGTTGCTGGAGAGGCTGTCTTAGCAGTTTGTGCGGGCGTCAATTGGTTATATTTTATCGCAGAATCATAACAATCTAACCGGTCAGAATTATTTTTTAGTGCGAAACAAGTCAAAATATCCTGTTTAAAATCTGCACTTGCTTTGTCTGCGTAAAATAAACTTACCATTAGAATGGTTGTTCCAATCAATATTTTTTGCATGTTAAATATCTCTACTGCTGTTTAGTTTATGACTTGGATTTTCAAGCCCTATCCTATTGATTTTCTTTGTCTTCATTCTTATCTTCCTGACTCTTATTCCCCATTACCGCAAATATTAGACCTAATTCAAACAGGATCCACATAGGGATCGCCAGTAAAATTTGCGAGATAATATCTGGCGGAGTCAGGAACATGCCAATAACAAACACCCCCACAATGACGTAAGGCCTTTTTTCTTTCAGACTCTCGACAGTGGTCAAGCCGGACCAGATCATTAAAATGGTTGCTATTGGAATTTCAAAGGCAACGCCAAAGGCAAAAAACATTTTTAATACAATATCTAGGTAGCTACTGATATCTGGGGTGACTTGAATTCCTTCTGGGCCCGCTGAGGTAAGAAACGCCCAAGCCATCGGAAAAACCACAAAATAAGCGAAGGCTAAACCACAATAAAATAAAAGAATACTGGAAAATAAAAGCGGGTAGGCAAACCGTTTTTCGTGTCGGTACAATCCCGGTGATATAAAGCCCCATGCTTGGTGTAAAATGTAAGGCATGGCTACAAAAACTGACAATACAGCAGTCATTTTAAAGGGAGTCAAAAAAGGAGAAATAATATTGGTGGCGATCATGTTGGAGCTGTCCGGCAGTTGTTCTAACAAAGGTGCCGAAAGTAACAGGTAAATGTCATTTGCCCAGTAAATTAATCCAATAAATATAGCCACTATCGACATTACCATATGCAACAAACGATCACGCAATTCAAGCAAATGGGAAAGTAGTGGCATGTCTTTTTTTGCGTTCGGCACCGAATTTTGTTCATTCATGGCTTATGTCTTATCATTTTGATGAGATGCGTTATTATCTGGATTTTTCTTGCCGTTGTTGGTTTGAGTTGGTTGATAAGCTTGACTTGGTGTGTCTGATTTTTCTACCTCAATGGAAGACTGTTCATCGGTCACACTGTTTTTTAAAGATTCCGTTTGATTATGAATACTATTGACCGAATGATTGAGTTCCTCCTTTATCGAGTTCAGTCCAGAATTATTTTCAATCTGTTCCTTTTGCGCTAGTAGCTGCTCCTGCAATTCTTTGACTTTTAACTCTCGGTCGATTTCATTTTTGATCGAATCAAAGCCTTGTTTTGCTTTTCCAACCCACAAACCGATCGTGCGAGCAGCCTTGGGAAGACGTTCCGGCCCCAAGACAATCAAAGCAATAATCGCTATTAACGCTAGCTCCCAAAAACTCATTATTAGCTAACCTTTATTTTGTTACTTTGTCATCTTCTTTGATGACCTCGCCTTCAATAATATCGGCATTTTTTTTGTCTTCAAGTGATTCTTCTTCCTTTTTACTGCCATCATTAACGGCTTTCTTGAATCCTTTAAGTGCGCCACCTAAATCATTCCCAATATTTTTTAGGCGTTTTGTGCCAAATAGCAAAATCACGATAACCAAAACAATGAGTAACTGCCAGATACTTGGTCCCATATTAATTCTCTTCTCTCAATAATAAATATCTAAATAAAACTGTTAAACAAAAGGCAAATGCCCGCCACCTAACAAATGTACGTGAATATGGAAGACTTCCTGTCCGCCACCTTTTCCGGTGTTAATTATAGTCCTAAAGCCCCGCTCAAGTCCTTGTTCCTTGGCAAGTTTTGGCAATAATAACATCATTTTACCCATTAATTGCTGATCTTCTGGTAACAATTCGTTCAGCGAGGCAATATGCTTACGTGGAACGATCAGTAAATGTACATCCGCTTTAGGGTAAAGGTCCTTGAAAACAATCACATCTTCGTCTTCATAGACCTTATCGGAAGGTATTTCACCCTTTTCAATTTTACAGAATAAGCAATTAGTCATTGGTTCAAGTCTCTCTCAATCCTCCTTCGCAACCAAGAGTAGATCCTATGAGGGAAGGGGAAGGCTTTATTCCTATTTGGGCCAAGCGGTAAAAGATACCACAAAACTCGCGAATGACAAGCCGATCAATACGTCTTTGATCCAGTCGACCCTGAGCCATTCACCGCTTGAAGATAAACTTGCCAACAATAAGCTCAATCCTAATATTGCCCAGCGGATCCGTTTGCCAGATTGGGTTTGAGACTGTTTAAGTGACTCGATTGATTCAATCAGGGCGTATTGTTGCCCCGATTGTTGACTGCTTGCGTTTAAAAAAGCGCTTATTTTTTCAGGCATATCGGGCAGTTCTTCCAACCATTTGGGTGCTTTTTGCTTCATTTTGTTAAACGCCGCTTTGGGACCATAGGTATCAGCCAGCCACTTTTTGAGAAATGGTTGAGCCGTTTCCCATAAATCCAGTTTGGGATAAAGTTGGCGACCTAAACCTTCAATGTAAAGCAAAGTTTTTTGTAATAATACCAGTTGTGGCTGAACTTCCATTTCAAATCGTCTGGCAGTTTGAAACAACTGCACCAGAAAGTGACCGAAAGAAATTTCATCCAGTGATTTACCAAATATGGGTTCACAAGCGGTTCGGATGGCGGATTCAAATTCTTCGATGGAAACTTTGCTGGAAACCCAACCCGATTGCACATGTAATTCGGCTATCTGGCGATAATCACGATTGAAAAAAGCAACAAAATTTTGCGCCAGATAACGCTTGTCTGACTGGTTTAAGGTGCCCATAATACCGCAATCAATGGCAATATAGCTTGGATCCTTGGGATCACTAATATCGACGAAAATATTGCCGGGATGCATGTCTGCGTGAAAATAGCTATCACGAAATACTTGAGTGAAAAATATTTCGACGCCATAGTGAGCTAGTTTTTTCATATCGACTTTATTTTCGATCAGAGTATCGATTTTGCCGATCGGCACGCCATGAATTTTTTCCTGAACCATGACCCGTTCGCGGCAAAGTTCCCAGTAGACATTGGGTACGTAGAGCAACGTTGAATCTTCAAAATTACGCTTTAACTGAGTGGTGTTGGCGGCTTCAATACGAAGATCCAATTCGTTAAATAGGGTTGTTTGATAATCAGCGACGATTTGTTTGGGATGGATCCGTTGACCAATTTTGGAATAGTCTTCAAACCACTCGGCCAATATTTTAAGTAGTTTAAGGTCCGCCAAAATCTTTTGCTTAATACCAGGACGAATGATTTTGACCACCACTTCATCACCGCTTAATAGTTTGGCGCTGTGGACTTGTGCCACTGACGCGGAAGCGAGCGGAGTCTGCTCAAAAGTATCAAAGATTTTGTCCAATGATGAGCCGAGTTGTTGTTCAACGGTTTTGACCGCTATTTCTTGACAAAATGGTTCAACATTATCTTGCAGCTTGGCTAGGGAGCTGGCTAAATCATCATCCAATAAATCCCGCCGAGTGGATAGCATTTGACCTAACTTAACAAAAATGGGACCCAGTTCTGTTAAAGCGAGATTCAATCGTTCGCCGCGATCCAGCTGATTTTTTTTATTGCCACTTAGCGCAAAAAACTTAAAAAGTAATCCATATTTTGATAGTGGTGTGGGGGCTAAAAATTCATCCAATCCGTAGCGATGCATCACCCGGTTAATCACGAAAGCTCTTCTTAAAATGAATAATCGTTTCATATTGATGTTAGCATATTATCTTAGGTCCGACTTGTCGTTCGGTAATTGGGAAATTGTCAATTGACTTATTTTGGCGCTTAGTCGGTCGGTTCGACTTCGAAGTTGATCCACTTGCCTGAAAAAATGTTGTTGCTCGCTCACGCTTGGCGTGACGCGGGCTTCTTCCTGAATATATTCACTGATATCTTGAGCAACATTTTGAGTTGTTTGTGATATCCAACCTGATAATTTTTCTAGGCCGGTTGCCAAGAGATGCCCAAGAGGATCGCCAAGCACTTGCGCCAGAGGTTCATGCCAGTCGATATTGAGTTTTTGAGCGAAAGATTGAAACTGTTTGGCGGTAGTTATATCGCCAGAAAAATTTATTTCACCTTTGAATATCGAGTCCGCTGAGTGTTCAGCGGCAGCGGCGCCAATAAAAGCATTTAATTTGCCGCTAATGGATGCTGAGATTGTTTGTTCTGATTGCTCGGCAACCAATAGTTCGCCATCGGTAAAACTAAAATAGTAATCCAGATTAAAATCATCAACATGAATATGGATGGTTTTGTTTTCCAATGGGGACAGGTCTTTTTTTGCCTCAATATCTAATCTTAATAGTTGTCGGGCTATTGTTTGAATGGCGGTGGCGGATAATTGATTTAGAGACATAAATATTTAGTACTTAAAACCACGATGCAATGCGACAATGCCGCCGGTGAGATTATGATATTCACAATCTTTAAAATCGGCTTGTTCAAACATATCTTTCAAGGTCTCTTGGTCCGGGTGCATACGAATGGATTCTGCCAGATAACGGTAGCTGTTTTCATCACCGGTGATCCATTTGCCTATTTTAGGTAAAAGATTAAATGAGTAAGCGTCGTAGGCTTTGTTGAATAGTTCGTTGGTTGGCTTAGAAAATTCTAAAACCAATAAACGCCCGCCTGGTTTTAGCACTCGATACATCGAAGCCAGCGCTTTTTGTTTATCAGTCACATTACGTAGCCCAAATGCGATGGTAATACAATCAAATTGATTATCTTCAAAAGGCAGAGCCTCAGCGTTGACCTGAGCAAATTTAATATGGCTGATCAGTCCTTGATCAATCATCCGGTCCCGACCGACTTTTAGCATTGAATCGTTAATGTCGGCTAACACAATTTGCCCGCTTTCACCGACAATAGGCGAAAAAAGAGCCGCTAAGTCACCAGTGCCTCCGGCTAAATCCAGTACGTATCCACCACGGCGAACGCCACTTTTTTCGATGGTAAATCGTTTCCATAATCGATGTACACCCGCTGACATGAGATCATTCATTAAATCATATTTGATTGCCACCGAATCAAAAACATCGGCAACCATACCCTGTTTTTTTTCCAGCGGTACGTCGGTGAATCCAAAATGAGTGGTTTTTTGTTCGGGCATGGTGGGATTTATTGGAAAAATGACGGTTAAGCAGAGTATAACAAGTGTTCGGAGTAGAATCAGCTAAATATGAAACCCATTGTTGTCAATATAGGGTAAAATCGAGCGCGTTAAATAGGATAAATATGAAGGTCGCTCAGAGTGCACTCCATTTACAAAAACAAATCTGATTCACCGCTCGTTATGGGGATCCTCAATATTACACCGGATTCTTTTTCCGATGGCAGTCAATACAATAATGTCGAATTAGCTTATCAACGGGCCCGACAAATGCAGCGAGCGGGAGTGGATATAATTGATATTGGCGGTGAATCTACTCGGCCAGGAGCGGCAGAGATAAGCGCTGAAGATGAAATAGAACGAGTTGTACCGGTTATTCAAAAGGTAAAATCTTTGCAAATTCCTATTTCGATAGATACTAGCAAAGCAAAAGTGATGCAGGCGGCGATTGAGGCGGGAGCGGTTATGATCAATGATGTAAGAGCTCTGCAGGAAGATAATACGCTACAAATGGCCGTTAAATTACAGGTACCTGTGTGTTTAATGCATATGCAAGGTCAACCACGCAATATGCAAAAAACACCAGATTATCAAAATGTAGTGGAAGAAGTCATTGGATTTTTGCATCAAAGGGTCAAAGCATGTGAAAATGCGGGTCTGGATAAAAGTATGATTTGTCTTGATCCTGGGTTTGGTTTTGGTAAGGACTTACAACACAATCTAGAATTGTTAGATCAATTGGACCGTATTGTCGAACTTGGATTGCCTGTATTGGCTGGCTTATCGCGAAAATTCATGTTGGGACAAATTACCGGTCAATCGATAGAACAACGATTACCCGCCAGTCTTGCGGTGGCTCAAATCGCCATGCAAAAAGGTGCTAGGATCATCAGGGTGCACGACGTGGCCGAAACGATTGATGTTCGTCAAGTTTTTATGGCGATGGAAGAGTTAGAATGAATGGCTATGGGCCAGAAAACCGCTAAAACTAATTAATGGTAAAAGGATGTTGTATGTCTAAGAAATATTTTGGAACGGATGGGATCAGAGGCACGGTCGGCGAATATCCGATCACCCCTGAATTTGTCATGAAACTCGGTTGGGCTGCCGGTAAAGTTTTGGGGAAAAAGCCTCGCGATAGGGTCGTGATTGGCAAAGATACCCGGATTTCCGGGTATATGTTTGAATCAGCTCTCGAAGCTGGTATTGCCGCTGCCGGGATGGATGTTCAATTGCTGGGGCCAATGCCTACACCGGGGATCGCATACCTTACCCGGACCTTTCGGGCAGCTGCCGGTATCGTTATTTCGGCTTCACACAACTCTTATTATGATAATGGCATCAAGTTTTTTTCTGCTCAAGGAACCAAGTTAGATGATTCGGTTGAACATGAAATAGAAGCCTATCTAGATAAAGATATGACCACGGTTTCTTCGGAGGATCTCGGTAAAGCCAAGCGGGTTTCTACTGCAGCAGGTCGCTATATCGAATTTTGCAAAGCCAGTATTCCAGCGACTTACACTTTTGAAGGCCTAAAAATAATTATTGACTGCGCCAACGGAGCGGCTTATTCGGTGGGTCCAAAGGTCTTTAGAGAGCTGGGTGCGGATGTACAACCGGTATTTAATCACCCTAACGGACTGAATATAAATGAAAGCTGCGGCGCTACCGATATGGATGCTTTGACCAAATTAGTGGTAGGCAATAAAGCGGATGTAGGTATCGCGTTGGACGGTGATGCTGATCGACTAATGATGGTTGATCACACTGGTGAAGTGATTGATGGTGATGAATTGCTCTATATTATTAGCAAGGGCGCGAAAGATGCTGGTCGATTAGAAGGCGGCGTGGTGGGAACCTTGATGTCTAATCTAGGACTCGAAAAAGCGTTGCAGTCTGAAGGGATCGAGTTTTTGAGAGCCAATGTGGGCGATCGCTATGTGATGGAATTACTCAAGCAAAATAACTGGAACTTTGGCGGCGAGTCTTCGGGTCATTTAATCTGTTTAGACAAAAACACCACAGGTGATGGCATCATTGCCGCTTTGCAGGTATTAGAAGTGATGGTCAAGCAAAATAAATCGTTGGCAGAACTAAAAGAGGGTATGAAAAAATTTCCACAAACGATGGTTAACGTCAAAGTTTCTAAAAGGCAAGAGCCGATGCAAAATGCTACGGTGGCGAGTGCTGTCAAAGAGGTTGAAAGTGAGTTGGCAGATACGGGCCGAGTATTGCTGCGAGCTTCTGGCACTGAGCCTTTAATTCGAGTGATGATTGAAGGTGAAGACGCAACACAGGTCAAACGATTGGCTAATCAGTTGGCGGGTGTTGTAAAAAATAACTTATGAATAAAATTTGTGGTCAATAACTCTCCTCAGCACTTTCCCTTTGGGAGGAGGGTTGGGGAGAAGTCGATTAGAGGAAATATAAATGCTTAATTCGTTGTTAGTAAATGACTATATGGTGTCAGCGATGATCACTTTAAAGCCAGGTGTTGATATAGTTGAAGCAGCACAAACATTACAAGAATATCGATTGTCCGGCGCCGCAGTCGTCGATGATCATAATCGATTAATCGGCTTTCTGTCAGAAAAAGACTGTCTACATACGGTGCTCAGTGCCGTTTATAATCAAGACTACGGCGATCTGGTTGAAGATAGAATGAGTAAAAATATTAAGTCGGTACATCCAACGGATAACATAACGGATATTGCCGAGCGTTTCTTAAAAGATGGTGTCAGAATGTATCCGGTTTTGGACAAAGATGTTCTGGTGGGAATTATTTCTCGACAAAGTGTTTTGAAAGCCTTTTGTGCTATCAGCAAGACCCACCCTAATAAGTAATTAAAGAGTTCACGGTCAGATGCCACAAGTTGAAAAAATTAAACATTATTTCCTTCAATTGCAAGATAAAATTTGCACTGATTTAGAGCAGGCTGATGGAAAAGAAAAATTTATTACGGATGAATGGCATCGTTCTCAAGGTGGCGGTGGTCGAACTCGTGTGATGGGTAATGGCGCGGTCATAGAAAAAGGCGGGGTTAATTTTTCTCATGTGTTTGGGAATTCGATGCCCGCTTCTGCGACGGCAAATCGACCGGAACTTGCTGGTCGAAATTTTCAGGCGATGGGCGTATCGTTGGTGATCCATCCCTCTAATCCTTTTGCGCCTACCTCGCATATGAATGTTCGTTTTTTTATTGCAGAAAAAGAAGGGCATGACCCGGTGTGGTGGTTTGGTGGGGGTTTTGACTTGACACCTTATTATGGCTTTGAGCAAGATTGCATTCATTGGCATCAGATTTCTAAACAAGCCTGCGTACCATTAGGTGAAAAAGCTTACTCCAAATATAAAAAATGGTGTGATGATTATTTTTTTATAAAACATCGCAATGAAGCACGAGGTATTGGTGGATTATTCTTTGATGATTTAAATGAACCGGATTTCGCGACCGCCTTTGAATTTACCCAAAGTGTTGGTAATCACTACACTAAGGGGATCATTCCTATTTTGGAAAAACGTAAAAGTGTTCCTTTTGGGGAAAGGGAAAAAGCCTTTCAAAAAGTTCGCAGAGGTCGTTACGTGGAGTTTAATCTGGTTTACGATCGCGGCACGTTATTTGGTTTACAAACTGGTGGTCGAACGGAGTCCATTTTGATGTCGCTACCTGCGGATGTTGGTTGGGAATATAACCATCAAGTGGAGCCGGGTAGCGAAGAAGCTAAATTAACCGATTATTATTTGAAAGCGAAAGATTGGATCTAGCCTTGTAACCATTTGTTCATAAAAATTATATGGCGCTGAGCGCAGCGAATATTTAATTTATCCCAAGCATCGATTATTGGGCTTCGTTCCTCAGCGCCATATAAACTACAATTTGGATAAAAAACAGGAAAACGTATGTCTCAATTTACCGTAAACAATACCTTCCCTAATACTCGGCCAAGACGAATGCGTGCCAGTGAATTTTCTCGGCGGTTAATGGCAGAAAATAAATTATCGACTGATGATTTAATCTACCCGGTGTTTGTTTTAGAAGGGGCAAATCGAGTAGAAGATATCGCTTCGATGCCTAGTATTCAACGCAAGAGTTTGGATAATTTATTGATCGAACTGGAAGAGGTGGTTGAATTAGGAATTCCTGCTATTGCATTGTTTCCCGTCATTGATGATAAAAAAAAATCACTGTTAGCCGAAGAAGCCTACAATGAAAATGGCTTGGTGCAGCAGACGGTTAGCACTATTAAAGCGAAATTTCCTGACCTTGGTGTGATCACCGATATTGCGCTTGATCCTTACACCAGTCATGGTCAGGATGGCATTATTGATGATTCAGGGTACGTCTTAAATGACACAACGGTGGACATATTGGTCAAACAGGCATTAAGTCACGCGGCGGCTGGTGTTGATATTGTAGCTCCTTCAGACATGATGGATGGTCGTATTGCTGCGATCCGACAGGCGCTTGAAAAAGTGGGATATGTGAATACCAAAATTCTGGCCTATTCAGCCAAGTATGCCTCTGCTTTTTACGGACCGTTTCGTGACGCGGTGGGTTCCGGTGGCAATTTAGGTAAAGCCGATAAAAAAACCTATCAAATGGATCCTGCTAATGGCGATGAAGCCTTTCACGAAATCGCCCTCGATCTTCAAGAAGGTGCCGATATGGTTATGGTCAAACCGGGCATGCCGTATCTGGACGTGATTTATCGGGCCAAGCAAAAATTTAAAGTGCCGGTGATGGCTTATCATGTAAGCGGTGAATTTGCGATGTTAAAAGCCGCTTCTGCCAATGGCTGGATTGACGAGAAAAAATGTGTGCTTGAAGCGATGATGGGCTTTAAAAGAGCTGGGGCAGATGCGGTTTTGACTTATTATGCTAAGGATGTGGCGGGGTGGATTAGAGGATAGTTCATTTTCTATTAGCCTACTTTACTGATTGAACCACTGCTTGTTGTTATTTATGTGTCTAGAGCCTCCAGACTGATGTAATATATCAATACCCGCAATTATAAATTCAACAACAATAAAAAATGAATGACCAGTCAGTCAAAAAATCTTTAAGAATGCCAATTACCAACGTTTATGCGAAAGGTGGTTTTTCGGTTTCGGTAAAAATTGGCAGTGAACTTAATCCGGTTAATCTAGTGCTAGATACTGGTAGCAGCACGTTAGTGGTGACTCCCCAAGCTTATGTGTCAGCAAAGGACAAGTCTTTGCAGGCTACCAGCTATGCCCAAAGTGTGAGCTATGGTATAGGTGGATGGTATGGCTCGGTCGTTAAAACCGACGTGGATATGTTAGCCCATGGTGAGAGTCTGTTTTTAGCTGAAACCCATATATCTATCGCAGAGGTTAGCAAAATGGGTTGTTTTTTAGGAGCCGATGGTATTTTGGGTTTGGCGTTCCATGAACTGAATCAATGTCACAATATTGCCGAATATTTGACGGGTAATAATATCAACCCGGAAGTGACCCATCCATGGCAACCAGACGAATTTAATAAAGACAGCATTAAGGATTTCAAGCATTTCTTAAAATCTTATCCAGAAGAAGATATTAAGCCTTATTTCACCCAGTTAGAAGATAACGGCGTTTCACCCAATAAATTTTCATTTCTTTCAAGACGTTCGAGTATTCACCACCATTCGCCTGAGTTAACAGAGGATCAGCTACAGCAAGATCCACTTAATCAGGGATTATTTGTTCTTGGTGGAGGAGTTGAAGATACCGATCTGTATCATGGTGAATTAAAGCGTATTCGAGTGATTGATGATGTTTATTACAATGTCAGACTGCTCAAAGTGAGAGTCGGTAGTTTTGAACCTTTTGATGTTCCCAAATTGATCGGTAAAGAATTAGAAAGGCATCATTCTAATGCGTTCGTCGATACTGGTGCATCTTTGCTTGTTTTGGATAATGTCGTGTTTAACTACATAATCGATTGCTTTGAAAAAATGAATCCCGAGTTTAAAACAATTTTGGAGCCCTTTTTATCCTTTGAAGGTGTAGAAGAGGGTGTGCCACTTGAAAAGTTAAATTTGGCAGACTGGCCGAAGTTAGAATTTATTTTTGAGGGATCAGTTGATAGTGAAAGTGATGAAGTAAGCTGGTTTTGCCGACCTGATGATTATTGGCAGGTTAATGCACCTGAACATGATCAGGCTTCTTTTAAGATCCTATCTCAATTACCGGGATGGCCTGATCAATCGATTATTGGCTTGCCATTGTTAACCGATTATTATGTGGTATTTGCTCGGTTTGAAAATGAGTTTGGGGATATTAAGTTTGCTCCTGCGAAATAAATTAGTTTGCCGATGAATTTTAAAACGCCAAACATAGTTGCAACGAAAATAATATCTGAAGATAAAGAACTATATTGTAAAGTTTATACCGATCCTGAAATTATGAAATACATAGGCAATCCACTTTCTCAAGAAAGCGTTGAACGAGCCTGGACTGTTAGCGTTGAACAAGAAACTATCACACCAGTTGTCAGAAAAACATGGGCATTAACTGAAATTGGTTCTAATAAATCGATTGGTATTGCTGCTTTTGGGTTGGAAAACAAAGAAGATAAAATAGCGACTATCGGATGCATGTTTGTTCTGGATGCTCATGGAAAGGGGTATGCGACGGAGGTATTACGTAAAGTGACTGAATTGGCTTTTGAAGAATATGGCGTTAATAAATTAACCAGTTATTCTGTGTTTGCCAATAAAGCTTCCTATAAGCTTATGGTAAGGCTGGGTTATGGCTATAAAGAAGTCCTTACAGATCAGGACGAAATTAAGGCTGGATATTATTGGTTTTTCACTAAACGAGAATGGTTGAATTTCTTAAAAACAAATAAAAATAGATCATTGATGATTAGAGCCATTAATGAAAGTGACCCATTTAATTTGGGGAACAATAAATGAGCAAGACGGGTAGTCTAGTCTGCGTGGGTACGGGAATGATGTTGGGAGCGCATATTACTCCTAGATCTCGCAGTTATATCGAAAATGCTGATGTGGTGTTTGTTGCTGTATCCGATGGTATTGTTGAAAAATGGATAGAGGAGATGAATCCCGATGTGAGAAGTCTGCAGGTTTATTATCAGGAAGGAAAGTCTCGACAAATCACATATCAGCAAATGCAAGAGGCCATGATGGCAGAAGTGCGCAAAGGTAAAAAAGTTTGTGGTGCATTTTATGGACATCCGGGGGTCTTTGCTCTTGCACCGCACAAATCTATCAAGCAAGCTAGAGAGGAAGGGTTCGATGCTCATATGGAGCCTGGGATATCGGCAGAGGATTGTCTTTTTGCTGACCTAGGAATAGACCCTGGTCAAAAGGGTTGCATTCAATATGAAGCGAGTCAGCTGATGTTTTATCATCGAAAAATTGATCCCAGCGTTTATTTAATACTGTGGCAAGTTGGTATCGCTGGTGATCAGAGTTTTACCAAGTTTTCAACGGGTGAAGAATATAGAAGGTTGCTTGTTGAATTATTAGCTAAAGAATACCCGATAGAGCATGAGGTTATCTTGTATGAAGCGGCAACTCTACCAATCCAAGACGTTCGTATTGAGTGCATAAAACTAAAGGAATTGGAGCAGGCAATAATAAACTTACATACAACCGTTGTCATTCCGCCAGCAGAAGAGTGGAAACCAAACTTGGAAATGCGTAAAAAATTAACAGAATTGTCTCTCGACTCGAAAAGATAATGGCATTTTCACGAAAAATTGTTATAGTTCAATGATTAATAATAATTTTAATTCAAAGCTAACGGAGAAAATCATGTCCAAGGTAATTCAATTTTTAGAAAGAATCGCTTCAACCTCAACTCTTGTCGACGATGATACTTGGAAAAAGGAGCTTTCTAACATGAATATTGAGTCTGAGCTCAAATTAGCCTTTCAAAATAAAGATCAACTCGCTATCGAAAAATATTTAGGGACAGATACCAATTTGATGTGCGTCTTATTACCCGCGGAAGAAGAACCTTCAGAAGATGAGCCAGCAGAAGATAAGCCAAGTAAAGATAACGAGATCAGAAAAATAGGCTAGTTAAAAATTGAAACACGTATTACACATCATCGCGCTTATACCACTGTTTATATCCTTTGCTTTCACTAGTATTTGTATCTCTAGTGAAAGCAACTCTATTGAAGAATTAATTGAATTCACTGATAGTTTACGTAGTAGTGAACCGAAGAAATTCTTATCTATGATCAAGAAAATTGATGAAAGGCGAGTCGAATTAACTTCGGAGCAAATGGCATTTTTGAATTATTTTGAAGGTTATGCTAAGACTTATTCAGGTGATCAACAGGGTGCAATAAACAAGTATGTATATGCGCTTGAGAATACCCAAAATAAAGAACTTATATTTAGGTTGTCACTTTCTATGGCAATAACATATTCTATTATGAGAAATTGGACTCAAGGGCTTATTAGTCTTGAAAGAGCGCTATTAATAGAAAGTGAGATTGAGAAGCATGATTTAAGAATTCAAGGTTCACTTGGAGCATCTATATTTTATAATCAGTTGGGTAAATATAAATTGGCTCTTACTTATGTAAAAAAATTGAATGATGAAAATCCGCAGGGAAGGAATCGTTGCATAGGATTTCAGGCCGAACTAGAAGCCAAAGTAAAACTAAACGAAATTAACGCCGACAATCATAAATTTAAGCAAGGCGCGGAGTATTGTTTACAAATCTCGGAACCTCTTATAGCTTATTTCATATATATGCACCAAATACAATCTCTTATTACCGAGGAAAAATATGTTGCGGCTGCCGAACAATTAGATATACACTTGCAGTCTATAGTAGATACAAATTACAAACGCCTTATAGCAGAAGCTTATTCATTGAAAGCAGTGATTTTTCTGAAACTGAGCCAAATAGATTTGGCTAGGAACGATGCGGTAAAAGCTCTTGAATATTCCAAGGGGTCAGAATTTTCTTTGCCAATAGTACAAGCCAATGAGATTCTTTTTGAAATTAATATGGAGAGCAAAAATTTCGAAACTGCCATTAAATACCAAAGGAAACATGCAATAGCTGAAAGAGGTTATCTAGATGACCAGATGTCAAAACAGCTCGCCTATCAAAGCGCGAAAATGGACCTCCTTGCAAAAACTAACCAGATATCCTCGCTGAACCAACTAAACCAAATACTGCAACTTGAACAAAACCTCGCAAAAAAAGCAGCACAAGCTAATCGCTGGATCATCAGCCTGTTAATTCTCAGCGTATCACTGATGGTATTATGGCTTTTCTATATCAAGCGTTCTCAACAACGATTAAAATTCCTAGCAGAATATGACGGTTTAACCCGGATCTGCAATCGAACTCATTTTACCGAAAGTGCTTGTACCATATTAAAAACATTAGCAAAAAACAACTCCATTGTTAGTCTCATCATGTTCGATCTGGATCATTTCAAAAAAGTGAACGATGCTTTTGGTCACCTTACAGGTGATAAAGTTTTGCAACTCGCGGCCCATGCCTGTGCCGGTTGTGTACGTAAAGCGGATATATTTGGACGTATTGGTGGTGAAGAATTTGCCATTATCTTACCGGGTTGCGAAGTCGAGCAAGCCATGAAAATCGCAGAAGACTGTCGTCAAGAACTGAATCAAATTAATCTTAAAGAAAGCGGTTGTTACATCAGCGTCACTGCTAGTTTTGGTGTGACCGAAACTAAATCCAGTGGTTATGAACTTAAAGACCTTCTCGCGCACGCCGATAATGCCATGTATCAGGCTAAACAAGGTGGTCGTAATCGAGTGATCTTTTGGAAACAAGCTATAGTTTAAATTAGAAACATCATCTATATCCGTTCCACCTCAAGATATCTTAACGGTGAACCTCAATTCTATCCGTTAAGCGTAATCGAACCCCCTTGCTCACGAGTGTGTATTCAATTAATATATATTGCATATGCAACATATATTAATTGAATAGGAAATTATCATGGCCCATATAAAACCACTTAATCAATCAGTAACCCCGGAACTCGCTGAAGATTTTGCCATCTTTGAAGAAATCCTCGGGTTTATTCCCAACAGTTTACTGACGATGCAAAGAAAGCCTGAGATGGTGAAAGGTTTTGGGGTCCTTACCAAAGCGGTGATGTCAAAAAGTGGTGAAGTCGATTTAGGTCTAATGCGCCTGATTGCTCATTTTGCTAGTCGCGCGGCGGGTTGCCAATATTGTGAGGCGCACTCCCTAATCGCCGCTAATATCCATGGAATTTCCCAAGAAAAGCTGGATGCCATCTGGGATTATCAGTCTAGCGATTTGTATTCAGGTGCCGAAAGAGTTGCACTCGACTACGCTTTAGCAGCCGGTTCCGTGCCTAACGGCGTCACAACAGAATTAATGGATCGCATGAAAGAGCATTGGAGTGAGAACCAAATAGTTGAAATCTTGGGCGCTGTCTGTTTATATGGATTTTTGAATCGCTGGAATGATTCTATGGCAACCGATCTTGAAGCTTCGCCTGCGGCAATGGGTAAGCGAGTTTTAACTAAAGGTGGATGGGATGGCGGTAAACATTTAAGCTAAATCCTACTTAAGGAATAAAACAATAATGAAAAGACGTGATTTTGTAGCGGCTGCTGGCGCAGCCACTCTTCTTGGAGCTTGTGGCCAAACCAAAGAATGTACAACGGGAAGTGCGAAAACTTCTACACAAACACAAGAAGTCATCAAATGGACTATGGTCACTACTTGGCCTCCAGGATTTCAGGGCTTAGGCACTGGCGCAGAATATCTCGCTGAGCAGATCAATAAACTTAGCAATGGCCGTATTAAAGTTAAAGTCTACGGCGCGGGAGAATTGGTTCCTGCGCTACAAGTCTTCGATGCAGTTTCATCGGGTAGCGTCGAGATGGGTCATGGCGCTTCTTATTATTGGAAAGGTAAATTACCGGCAGCGTCATTTTTTAGCTCGGTGCCCTTTGGACTTAACGCCCAAGAAATGAATAGCTGGTTGCTTAAAGGCGGTGGATTGGAATTGTGGCAGGAGCTTTACGCGCCTTACAATTTGATCCCGATGCCTGGGGGAAATACTGATATCCAGATGGCCGGTTGGTTTAATAAAGAAATTAACAGCATGGAAGATATTAAAGGTTTAAAAATGCGTATTCCGGGGTTGGGTGGTGAGGTGTTAAAAAGAGCTGGCGGTACACCGGAATTAATTGCAGGAGGCGAGATATTTTCAGCACTTGAAATGGGGCGAATTGATGCCGCCGAATTTGTTGGTCCCTACAATGATTTGGCTTTTGGGTTTTATAAAGCCGCTAAATATTACTATTATCCGGGTTGGCAAGAACCAGGAACTGCGCTAGAGGCGACCATCAATAAAGAGGCTATGGAGCAATTACCGAAAGATCTTCAGGATATTGTTCGGTCAGCTTGTTTAGTCGCGAATGCCGATATGCTTGCTGAATTCTCACAAAAAAATAGCGAAGCTCTTAAGAGTTTGGTTAACGACCATTCGGTTGAATTAAAAAAACTACCCGACGATGTACTTAATCGCTTTAAAGAAATTTCTAAAGAGTTGATTGCCGAGCAAGGTCAACATGATGAATTATCAAAACGAATATACCAGTCTTATTTGAACTTCAAAGCGAGCTCATTGGAATGGCGAAAAATTAGTCAGAGCCTGTAGTCCTGTTGATTTTTCCTTTTTGAGAGAATGGATCAAAGCCCCAATCATATGCATCATAAATTTGCCGTTATCGATCAAAAAAAATTAATCAATGGCCATTTTAATTGGGCCCGAAGCGCCTCAAAATATAAATCGAATAATATCAGCAACCCTGACTCGGTAAGGTTTCTGGCAGCCAAGTTTACAAAATTTGGTTAGGCTGTCATTAGTAACGATTATGCGAGTCATGGTTAGTCTAATATTATAGAGGGTTATAAATTCTCCAAAATGTGTTCTGCTTTAGATACTTCAAACTCACCAGAACCTTCAACAAACACATGAGTCACAGTACCATTGTTTATAATTGCTGCAAAACGTTTGCAGCGCTGTCCCATGCCAAATCCAGAACCGTCAAAATCTAAACCTAAAGCTTTAGAGAATTCGCAGTTGCCATCAGCAAGCATCGTCAGCTCTTCAGCGTTACTCGATTTGCCCCATGCGCTCATTACAAATGTGTCATTGACTGACATGCAAACAATACGCTCGACACCTTTTGCTTTGATAGTGTCCGCATTAACCACATAACCGGGTAAATGTGCTTGTGAGCAGGTGGGGGTGAATGCGCCTGGAAGGCCGAAAAGAACACTTTTTCCGCTACTAAATAATTCAGCGGTATTAACTTCACTGGCTTCTCCGCCAACAACGATTTTTACTTTTGCGCTTGGAACTGCATCATTTACTTGAATAGTCATGGTAAATCCTTTGTATTGTATCAATTAGACAGGAAGAATTAATATTTTAAACGCGAATGAGTCTTACTACCAGGGGTTAATCAGTTAATTATCCATGCAATAATAATGGTTATCCAATGCTGCCTTTAATTAGTTGGCGAAGCTCATCGATTTCCATTTGCATTAATTCAACTTGTTCTTCTAACATCGCCAATCGATCGGATTGTGGGTCATCATTGTTTGTTCGAATGATTGGATTGTTTACAAGGGCCAAATCGGGATTTAATGAAGCACTATTGTTGGATTCTTTTTTGTCAGAAAAACAATGGGCGTAACGAGACTCCCGTTTGCCCGGTTCTCTCTCGAGTTTTAGGACGTAACCCGTTTGACTCATTTCGTTCAGCAACGATTCTGTTTCGTGGGAATCTCGAAACTCACACAATCGATTAGTGCGGGTTCTTAATTCTCCGGGAGTTTGTGGACCTCTTAAAAACAGCACACATATAACACCTAATTCTTGAGGGGATAACTGTAATTCACCAAACTCAGTATTGCAAAATCGATGTTTATATTTTTGTACTCGAATGGAGTGTCCGGACTGGTTCATGATGAGCTGCTTTTCGGCTAGTGAATCAAGGGTTTCCTGAACTTCAATTTCAGAAAATGATACAACCGGGTCACGGTTACTTTTTTGATTGCAGGCGTTGGTTAGGGCATTAAGGGACAGAGGGTATTGATCCGGGGTGGTTAAGGATTTTTCGATTAAACATCCGATCACGCGTTGTTGATTTTGAGTTAGTTGGATGTTCATGGTTGGGCCTATTGGTTTTTGTCTTTGGTGGTGATTTTATTCTTTTTTGAGTGAGTTGTCGCCTTTGTTTGAATAACAGACAAAAAGCAAAAGAAAAAGACAAAAACCTTAAGTTGTTTCAAGCTGTTAGGTCGCTACCTGTTTTATCATTTTGTTTTTCTCCGTTAGTCGAATTTTTCAGCTAAAACCAAAATAATCCAACAGATATTACAAAATAGATTCAATCGGCTCTATCTGTTCCATCCCAATATTCTTATCCACCAGTAATGAAAAATCCTCTGCTAGCTTTTCACTTTTCGCCAAAACTGTTTGCCAATAACTAATTCGTGTTTCACTATCAAAATTAGCAAAATCATTTCGATCAGAAATTTTCCCATAAGGGAGTTGTGCAACATGATTGGCAGATGGCGTGATCAAAACTACCCGATCAAAATTATCTGGATTAGCCCGACGATATTTAAGTCCCTTATCAAACCATCCGGGTTTGATTGTAGGAAAAAAATGAGGGTATAAAATCAAACCCTTTTTACCAAAATTGATATCCATATGATAATCAATGATCCCGCCGTCGCGGTATACGCCGGGATCGCTACCATGGATTTTTGAAATACCTCTAAGTACCATCGGAATAGCACCCGACGCCATTAAAACCTGGTGGAGATTCTCTTTACTGAGAGGCAAATAACGAGTGCTTTTATGCTGGTAGTCAAAATAGGGTTGATCAAATTCATTACAACCTTTTTGATTAAAAAATACAAATCGTTGAAAAAAACTATGAAGCAATTTTTTTGAAATGGTATTTAAACTGGCAGCACAAATCAATCCCGCCATTTGCCATTTTTGGTTTTCAGATGCGGTCAATCCTTTCGCCCGAGCAACTACAAAATGGCTCTGGATAATTGGGTTTTCGGCAATTTGTTGAGCGCCATTTTCTCCCAGTACTTTTTCTAGTAAATCATCGGCTTTATCACTAATTTCATCCACATTAGGATCTTGAGTGTAACGGGTATTAGAGTAATTTTTAGCCAACCGTTCGATCGCGGCAACGGGATCGTTTTGTGCAAAACAGGCTAATCGCCAAGAACCGGCAGATGAGCCGATGGTGTGCAATGGTGATTTTCGAGCGGCAAAAAATTCACCAAATAGATATTTGTCCAGACCAAACAGGGTAAACCATTTTGGACCGCCGGAAGCACCGGCCATCGCAATAAACTGATCATTGGATATACCATTACTGCGGATCTCATTTAGCGCTGTCTTACCAGCGTAAACACTAATCGACGATGTCATGGTTAAATCTGAATGGTTACCAAAATTTTAAAATCGATAAGTCAGGTGAGCGCTAATACTGCTTGCATCTATAAAACGGTCACAACTGAGGATTATAAATCCGGCACAAGTGGTGGTAAAATTATTGCCGGAACCATTCACAATGTCGCTGATGCTGACATTTTCAAAGTCGTAGGAAATATTAGTATAGCGGATCCCTAAGGAAGTATTTTGACTGACCAGATAATCATATTGAATAACCGCACCAATGGCGTTTGAAAATCGGTAGACACCGTGCATCTGGAAGTTGTTGCCGTTTTCCTTGTAGTCAAATTTGGGATTATAGTGAAAACTCCCACCGAGTCCAATGCGGTGACGTTTATACATGTAAAAGCCAATAAAGTCGATTTGGGTGGTTCTAAAACTGGCGTAGGCTCTACCGGAGCCATCACCTAATTCACCAGTGACTTCATCGTATAGAAAACCGGCAGCGGTTGAAAAAGCCAAGTTTTCAGCAACTGGAAATTCTGCGCCAAAGGATCCTCTAAAATAACCGCCCGCCTCAATTTTATCTTTAAATACATTATCAAAGGCGGAGCCTGGCGCGATTTGAACAACCTCTATTACGACCCCATTGTAAAAAAAGTCACCGTTTCTTTCATATAACGGGATATTTTCGGTGTTATCGGTGCCCTTATGCAGCGCACCTTCGATGAAATATCGAAACTCATTTTTGAAAATTAGTTTTTCTTTAGTTCGAAAATCTTGTGCAATAATATTATTGCTCAACAAAAGAGAAATAATGATCAATAAACATCGATTAGAAATTAGTTGAATTTTCACGGCTATCCCTATGGTTCCATTGGCTTTTATATACTTGGATGTTATTCTAATCGCGAAAAGAGCATTTGTCACTCAGGATTTTCCCAAGATACTCTTTTAACCTAAATTAATCTGTTGGATCACGAGAAGCAACGCACCTGACTATGCGAAAAAGGGGCTCATCATTAGTAAGGTGACTATGCCATTTTTCACTACGTCATGCACACCGCAGGATAGCACTCTTTCCACAGAACCAACGGATTATTTTAGGTTTAAAGTGTCAAAATTCGACGGATTTCACTTTAAATCGCATTTTATCCTCCAGTCGAAGTGCTGTCAGACTTCCCCCCCAGACACATCCTGTATCGAGGGCATGGATTTGATCGTAAGGGCAGCGACCTTGCAGCGATGCCCAATGTCCAAAAACGATATCTCCGTTATATTGTTTATTTTCCAACTCAAACCAAGGGTATAGGTGAGAATTTTGATCGCCCGGCGTTGATTTTACGCTCAGCTCTAGGTGGCCATGGGCTTGGCAATAACGCATTCTGGTGAGTGCATTAGTAATATATCTCAGCCGTGCCATGCCTTGTAAATCATCTTGCCAATTATCAGGTAGGTTGCCATACATAGACCGATAAAACTGATAGCAACTGGCTGATTGAATTTTATTCGATACTTCGCGCGCATGTTCTAACACTTCATTTTTTGACCATTGAAAGGGTAATCCTGCATGCACCATTAACGTTTGTAATGAACGATCAAAGTGAGCCAGCGGTTGTTTAGTCAACCAGGTGACAATCTCATCTTTTTGCTGTGAATTCAAAATATCATCAAAAGTGTCTTTAGGATTTTTCTCATGGCATTCAAAAGCAACCGCTAGAAAATGAATATCATGGTTGCCCAATACGCATTGAATTTGTTGTTGATGATCAAGTATAAATTGCATGGTAGCGAGAGAATCCGGGCCGCGGTTAATCATATCGCCTGCGAGCCACAATCGATCATTTAACGGATCAAATCGAATTATTTTGAGTAGTTTTCTAAAACTCTGGTAACATCCTTGAATATCGCCAATGGCATAGGTTGCCATAGATAGCATTCTCCAATTGTTATTTTAAGGAAATGTTATACCACCCACAGTAAAGAGATCCGAGGCAATTATGGTGCAGCAAAACCGGTCATATCAGGATAAACTAAAGCAGAAGGATCGTAAACTAGTTATCATTACTGGTGCTAGCTCCGGCTTTGGTTTGGCTTGTGCAAAACAATTTGCCGCCAATGGTTGGTTAGTGCTTGCTGCGGCCAGACGACTTAAAAGACTGACAAAATTACAAAATGAACTCGGTGAAAAGAACTGTCTTATCCAACCATTAGACGTTACCCAAACGGATCCCAGTCATACAGATTCCATTCAAGCATTAATAAAAGTGATTGATTCGCAACAGCTAAAGGTCGATTTGTTGATCAACAATGCTGGATTAGCGCTCGGACTGTCAGCAGCTCACCAAGCAGAATTGTCTGATTGGCAAACGATGATCGATACCAATATCAGTGGCTTAACTAAAATGACTCGCGCCATATTACCTCAAATGGTCGAAAATAAGTCGGGTCATATTATCAATTTAGGTTCCATCGCTGGTAGCTACGCTTATCCGGGGGCGAATGTTTATGGGGCCAGTAAAGCCTTTGTTGAGCAGTTCAGTCTTAACTTGAGGGCGGATTTAGCTGGTACTGGGGTTCGGGTCACCAATATCGAGCCAGGTTTGGCACAAACTGAATTTTCAGAAGTCAGATTTCATGGCGATAAACAGAAGGCCGCTTCTATTTATAGCGAGGTTGAGCCGCTTCTTGCCAAGGATATCGCAGAGAGTATTTTCTGGTGTGCTAACTTGCCTTCACACGTTAATATTAATCGACTCGAAATTATGCCGACTTGTCAGTCTTTTGCTCCTTTAATTGTTTCTAAATAGGCATGATAGCGATTGATTTGGCAGATTTCAGGAACTTTAGTCAAAAATCATCGTCTATTCGAAGATAGCATTTTTCAGAAGTATAGTTGTTAGGCTTATTAAGTGTAGGTTCAGTGAAGCGCGGCATAATGTACAATTTTTCTAATCGCTATTCCATTCACAAAGGTTACTTCAATGAAATTGATCACATCCGTCACTCTGATTTTCATTATCTTGTTGTTTTCGACAGGAAATCTCCAAGCAAAAAAGAAAAAACAATATTTTGATCAAATAGAATTTGATATCAATTTCAAAATTACTCACCCTATTTTAACCGCCAATTTTATCAATAATGCCAATCATGAAATTCTCATGATTGGAGAAAATGACGACAAGCAAAAAGTGATTGCACTATACGTTTTTGATCAAACGCTTAATAATTATGTCCAACACACACTAATGTCTCTACCAAAGGAAACCATAGCCTTCGATCTTTTTACCGACCCATCGGGCGTTGAAAGTATTCTTTTGCTAGATGCAAACGGAATATCAGAACTTAATTTGGAGAAAAAAAGTATTCGTTTGTTGAGCGAAATTAATTCTTTATATCTTGAAAATAACCCTCAATTTGTCGCTAAAAAAGAATTAGTTAAAGATATTAATGGTGATGGACTGGACGATATTATTATTTCCGACTTTAGTAATATTCATTTATTTCTACAACGACAAGACGGTGAGTTTGACCCAATTTCTCTGCCAATCAAGGCCAGTATTGATATGACATTTGAACGGGTGTCTTTTTCAGAAGCGCGTATTTTTAATGTGGACTGCAATTTTGATCAATTGATTGATATTGTTGTTGTTGAACAGAACCAATTGCAGGTATATCAGCAATCTAAAGATGGTCATTTTAGTCCTATAAACAATCGCATTTTATTACCTATGGAGATCAGTGCTTTGCCATGGTGGTCGGTAAAAGGAGCGGATGGTGAGTCCGCGGATCAAAGTGATCTTGAACATCGCATGTTAGAAAATATTGAGGACATTAATGGTGATGGCATTATTGATATTATGGTAAGACACACCAAAAGCAGTGGTGTTTTAGATCGTCAGAATCAGTATGAAATTCATTATGGTTCCAACCAAAATGATGTGCTTGTTTTTGATCAGCAAGCCAATACATTGATCAGTGCAGATGGCACCTTGTCAGGGTTAGAACTTCTTGATATTAATGCCGATGGTCGAAAGGAAATTTTGGTGTCTTCTTTTGATATTGGTGTTAGCCAAATTATTGGTGCATTGTTATCGGGCAGTATTGATCAGGATGTTTATGTGTTTTCTCTAGATGAGGAGGATAAATATAATAAAAAACCATTATTTAGCGAAGAAGTTGATTTAAATTTTAGCCTATCTTCTGGCAGTACCGGTCAGCCAGTGATTTTAATGGCTGATTTAAACGGAGATGGTTTTAAGGAGTTAGTTTTATCGGCAGGTAAAAAGCGATTGGCTATTTACAAAGGCGAGAATGACCCGCATTTATTTGAAACTAGGTATAAACGACATAAACTAACACTTCCGCAAGATGGTTCAATGCTAACCGTGGTCGATCTTAACAATGATAACCAGCAGGAGATCATCGTTCGCTATGGAAAACAGGACGAAAGCAAGCTTCGAAATAAAGTGGTCATATTGTCGACTAAATAATCCTAGAAAAATCAGTTGAAACGCGAGAAATAGCTCCACCCCGCGGGATAGCACTCTTTCCACGACTTCAACTGATTTTTCTAGGATAATGGAAGACTTAGTTTATGGCGTTACTCTGTGTCAAAAAATAGGCAAGTTGTGTTGTAACTTCCTATTTTTGTAGGTAAAACGGTTCTTACTTGGTGATCGTCCAGAGACCCTACTAAAGTAGCCCTATTTCTACCGAGTTTTCTCGGCAATTTACTCTCTATTCATATCGAACATTGCTATAATTGGCTTTAACCTGATTATTTTAGGTTTAATTGAATTCAAAAGTTTATTGATGAACGGTTAAATGCCAAATAGTATTATTCGAGAAAAAGTTAACATCAACCAACTTCAGATTGGTATGTATATCTGCGAGCTGGATCGTCCTTGGCTTGAGACTCCTTACCCATTACAAGGCTTTGTTCTGGAGACAGAAGCTGATATACAGGGTTTACTGAGTCATTGTAAATTTGTTTATATTGATGTACGTCGAAGTACAGAGAATGAACTACATCAAATCAAGGAAGGTTTGCAGCCCCAATTTTCTACAAAAGATCAACAACATATTTATCGGATTAAATATAAAGATAGTCACTCCATGGAGCAAGAGCTGCCACCTGCCAAGGAACAGTTTGAGTCGATGTCGGTTAATACCGAAAACCTGATCAAAAACTTAACCGAAGGTAAAAAGCTTGATTTAGTAAAAATCAAAGAATCCACCAAACAGATGGTTGAGAGCGTTATCCGCAATCCTGATGCCATATTATGGTTAATGCGACTAAAACAGAGCGACAATTATATGTATCAGCATTCTCTCAGATGCTCAATTTTGGCGATAGCTTTTGGCAGGCAATTAGGATTAACTAAAAGGCATCTTAATAATTTGGCGCTCGGCGCGGCGTTAATGGACATAGGTAAACTCAAACTCCCCAAAACTTTGCTTAATCGTCCTGGTAAATTACTCGATGATGAATTTGAAATGATTAGGGATCATGTTCGGTTAAGTCTAGAAATGATCGGTGAAAGTGGACATGACGCCCAAGAGGTGAGTGATATGGTGGCGACTCACCACGAAAGAATGGACGGTAAAGGGTACCCTAAAGGATTAAAAGGAACTGAAATTCCACTATTTGGGCGAATTGCTGCCATTGTCGATTGTTATGATGCAATTTCTTCCACAAGAACTTATGCGGCGGCCTTATCGCCAGGCGAAGCAATCAAAAGACTCTATGAATGGCGAAAAATCGATTTTCACCAAGCGTTGGTAGAAGTCTTTATTCAAGCATTGGGAATTTATCCGGCAGGATCGCTGGTGGAATTGTCTACAGGAGAAGTCGGGGTCGTAATGTCTGAGTACCGTTCGAGACGGTTGCGTCCAAAAATCATGTTGATCCTAGATAGTAATAAATGTCTTAATAAGGAATTTCCAACCATTGATTTATATCAGATCACTGAGACTGAAGATGGTCAAAAAATTAATATACAACAAAGTTTGGAGCCGGGTTCTTTTGGGATTAACCCCGGCGAATTATTTTTGGGGTAGTTTAAATTTTGAATTTTATTATTGAAAATAAGCAACAAAGGCAAAAACTTTACGCTTATTTAACGCCTTATTTGGAACAAGCAAAAAGCAAAAATCATCACATGGCAATATTATTTCTTAAGATCCGCGATCTTAGGCAACTAGAAATTAATATCGGTTACGATGCGTTAGAACTCATATCAAAAAAAATTCAAGCAAGATTACTTTTTTGTATTAAAACCTACGATCTGGTATTACCCATTGCGCTAGATACCTTTGTTGTTATTATTCCAAAAATACTTAATCAAGGTCATATCCAAATGGTTGCCGAGCGAATATCACGGGAAGTCCAAACATCAATTAAAACCAGTCAGGAGTCAGTCAAACTGACTCCCATTATTGGTATTGCTTCCACTGAAACTGCTCAATATAATGAAAAAGAGTTGTATCTCAATGCGTTGATTGCATTTGAAAATGGTAATGAAACGGGCGCTTTTTGTACTAGTTACCAATCAGAATTTAAACAGCAAATGAAAAAAATATGGAACGTCAAAAAAGACATTGATCTGGCGATCCATGACAATCAATTTGAGCTCTATTTTCAACCTAAGATTGACTTGAAACAAATGAAAATCTGCGGCGCTGAAGCACTTATTCGGTGGAACCATCCACAACACGGCATGAGGAGCCCTTTGGACTTTATCCCCATTGCCGAAAAATCGGGTCAAATCCAATTGATCACTGAATGGGTCATTAAATCGGCATTGCAACACTTGTCACAAATTCTAGCTGAAATGCCAGATTTTGTATTGTCCATTAATATTTGTGCTAACGATTTGAACTCTAAAGAACTAGTTTTGTTACTTGAAGATAGTTTATCAATTTGGAATGTTCCTGCAAAAAATCTAGTGATAGAAGTGACCGAGAGCACTATTATGAGGGATGCCAAATCGTCTTTTCAACAGCTCGAAAAAGTCCGAAAAATTGGCGTAGGGATCTCGATTGATGATTTTGGAACCGGTTATTCATCACTAGCTTACTTCAAAAAAATTCCGGCAACCGAACTAAAAATTGATAAATCTTTCGTCGATAATTTATTGGAAAATTCAAATGACCGGCACATTGTTTCATTAATTATCTTTCTGGCAAGGCGATTTGATCTAAAAGTAGTGGCTGAAGGTATTGAGACGAAAGAGATATTGGAAGAAATCCGTCATTTGCAGGCTGATTATGCTCAGGGCTTCTATTTTGCCAAGCCATTAGGCTATCAGGAATTCATAGAATGGTGTAAAACCTTCTAGTACAATCGTTCATAGTCAAACGGGTTTTGCAGCCAAACGGGGACACCGTCCGATCAAGCGTACTTAAGACCTAACCACATTCCTTTGCGTGTTGTTGACGTAATTTCTTTAATTTCGATTTATCCTGCTGACGATTTGCATCAGCCATTTGTCCGCTTAGTTTGACGCAGTTTTTCGTTTTACTGATTGCATTAAAAGGATACATGCTGGAGGTTGAGCCACTAGCAACGGAACCACTTGTCTTCTTCCGCTGATTTTGTTGTGACATACTGGCGCGATAATCATTGCCTTTATCAATTAACGCTTGGTCAACTCTATTTTCAGAGATCATTAAATCTTCGGAAGCTTGAAAGGAAATATATTCGATTTCTGAACTAGGTTTTATTCGGCTCACTACCATCTCATCTTGATCATCAGTCCACTGATAATAAGTTACCTGCTGGCTATTCCCGCCTGAGGCTAGAGCGCTCATATATCGGGATCCTTGTTCAAAAAGATCGGTGGTTGAATAAATAATAACGATGGCGATGGTCAAAACTAGGAAAATGGCTTTTGTCATATCGGTCACTCAGTAAATAAATTAGAAAGAGTGTTGAGTAGTTTAGCATCAATTGAATCGATAAACTGGCGTTCTAGCAAAAATTAGGGTAGTTTGAGCACTCCTATTGAATGCTAATTATAATCCTAGAAAAATCATGAGATTAATCAATAACCTAGCCACTTAAAAAGGCTGTTAATCAGTGACAACTTAAGGGACCATTATGGGTAGTAAAGTTTGGAAAAAATTTGAACAAAGCGATGGATTTCGCAGGCTAAAGTTGAAATTTAAGCAGATTGTTGGCAAAGAGCCGAATTTAAAGATCGATATTCAATTGAACACACAGAAATACCCAAGTTGGACAGTTGTGGCAGATCTCATTAACGAGAATGACATCGTTTATTCTATTGGAATCTGCGATGACATCGCTTTTGATTTAGAAATCATTGAGCAAGAGAATGTACAATTATTTGCTTTTGATCCGACACCCTATTCTGTCGATTGGATCAATAAACAAACATTACCATCAGAATTTCAATTTTTCCCTTGGGCTGTTTCCGACAAGAATGGAACATTTTTCTTTTACCCAAGAGTAAAAAAGAATGGCAAAACGTCGGATATTATGTACACGTTCCATAAGCAGGAAGAACAACGCGATGACGGTATCAACGTTGATGCCTTTACACTAGAATCAATTGCTAAAAAATTAGGTCATCAGAAAATAGATGTACTGAAGATGGATATTGAAGGCGCGGAATACGATGTGCTTGAAAATATGTTGAGCACTTCCATGCGACCCAAGTTGCTGTTAATAGAATTCCACCATCGTTTCAAAGGCATTGGAAAAGATAAGACAATCCATATAGTTCGTTTCTTACGCGAAGAAGGCTATTTGGTAGTTGATATATCTGCTACTGGTAGAGAAATTTGTTTTGTGCATAAAAAAGCTATTCCAAACTAATTATTAAAGGTGATAACTAGGTGATCATATTTTTGTAGAGCAAATATAAATGGCCAGAGGATATCTGAAAATAGCAAGGCTACCATGGAAAAGTACCTAGATTATTATTCGCCAGCATGAGAAGATTGCCGCACTGGATTGACGGAATACTCCAAATAATGATAACGCGTGATAACCTACAACAATCGACAAAATCCGCTATTTTTGATGTGGACTTTTATTCAGACCTGATTGAAACCATTCAGGACGGTATTTGTGTACTCAGTTCAGGCCAAATAACACTTGCCAACTGCGCGTTTTGTGACATTCTTGGTCAAGATCGTGAGCAACTAATCGGCCAGGAATTTTCCCAGCATATCGTGTTGGAATACCTTGACCTCTTTGAACATACACTAGATTCGTCGTTTAATACTGAAAAACCTCCTCAAGAGATAGAGTTAGAATTTCAACATTCAACAATGAATCATCGTTGGGTCCAGATAAAAATTAAACCTTTGGTGAGTAAACAAAATGAAGCCTTCAATGTTTTAACTCTCAGAGATATCACTACAAGAAAAAGTCTGGTTAGAGAATTAGAATTATCTGAACAGTATTTCAAAAAAATTGTCGACAAACTACCCAGTATTTATTATCGAACTGACGCTGCCGGTAGACTTACCAAAATTTCTGCCCATAGCTGTGAAATGATGGGCTATACAATGGAGGAGTTGATTGGTCACCCACTGGCTAATTTTTATGCCGATCCGAAGCAAAGGGCTGAAACTCTAGCCAAAATTCTAGCGAACCTTGGCAAACCCATTGAAGTCGAATCATTGCTGCGTAGAAAAAACGGTTCAACATTCTGGGTAGCGACCAGTGCTTATGCACGAACCGATGAAGTCGGTGATTTTTTGGGAATTGAGGGCATGTCAGTCGATATTACCGAAAGAAAAAATATCGAAACCAACTTAAGAGAAATTGCCATTAAAGATCAATTAACTTTGTTAATGAATCGTTTTGGCTTGCAGGATCATATGGAAAAATCATTACTCCGAGCAAAAAGACAGTCCAGCCAAATATCCATTATATTTATCGATTTGGATAAATTCAAATATATCAATGATAGCTATGGTCATCAAGCTGGCGATTATTATTTAATTGAATTTGCTAGAAGACTGCAAAGAAGTTTTAGAGAATCGGATTTAGTCGCTCGAATAGGCGGCGATGAGTTTGTTATTTTGCTGGATGATAATACTTTAAGCGAGTCAATATCAAAACTATTAAATCGATTACAAGATATTATGCAGGAACCATTTGTATTATGTCATCAAAATGTCAGTTTTGCATATAGCTTTGGCAATGCCACTTATCCTAAGCATGGTACCACGGTCTCTGATTTGCTTAACTATGCAGATCAGCAAATGTACCTAGCAAAAAAACAGTTGTAAGTCTTTATGCTAGACTTAAACATCTTTTTCCCTAGAAGGCCACTTTGGGCGTAGCGGGACGCCGCTCCTACCCCAAATATTGTTAATAGACGGACTGTTTCTTTTTCGCAATTCGATAAGAATCCAATATCGCTAGCAACCAACAAATGATCAGTACAGGCCAGATATAGGGAGAAAGTTTTGTTTCAGGATCGACTGGTTGTTTTAATATCAATTGCATCATCAATAGAAAATCAGGGGCTATTTTTCCGGTTCGTATTTTTTCAAAAACAGTCATGATTCTGGCGGCGAAATTGATAATAATAAAATAACTACACACGCTGGCAATCAGACTGAACACCATGCCCGAAATATATTTTTTTAGATAAAAGTGTGCTGCACCGGGAAAAATGGCTGTGGATAATAATACCGCTTTCATGGTTTGGGTCATTGCTTTGGCCTGTTAATGTGCTTGCTCCCAATTATCACCAACGCCAATATCTACAATCAAAGGAACGCTTAGTTCAACGGCATTGGTCATTAATTCTTTAATCACCTTTTGATACTCGCTTACTTTATCTTCAGCCACTTCAAATACTAGTTCATCATGTACTTGCATCACCATGAAACAATCAGGTTTTTTCGTTTCGATCCATTGATGAACATCAATCATGGCAATTTTGATGATATCGGCTGCGCTACCTTGCATTGGAGCATTGATTGCAGTTCTTTCAGCGGCCTGTCGGCGCATGCCATTGCTGGCATTAATTTCCGGCAGGTAAAGGCGACGACCAAACAAGGTTTCTACATAGCCTAACTCTTTGGCTTTTTCTTTGGTGGATTCCATATAGATCCCTACATCGGGGTATCGTGCAAAATAAGTATCGATATAATGGGCCGCTTCATCATTGGTTATATTCAGTTGTTTGGCTAAACCAAAACGTGACATGCCGTAAATCAATCCAAAGTTAACGGCTTTTGCATGTCGTCGTTGCTCCAAGGTAACGTTATTTAAATCGGTATCAAACACTTCTGCAGCGGTGGCGCTATGCACATCCAATCCTTCTGAAAAAGCCTGCAATAAACCGCTATCTTGAGACAAGTGTGCCATGATACGAAGTTCAATTTGAGAATAATCTGCAGCTAGTATTTTATAACCTTCGGGCGCAATAAATGCCTCTCGAATACTCCTTCCTTCGGTTGTTTTTATCGGAATATTTTGTAAGTTAGGATCACTGGAGCTGAGTCTACCAGTTGCAGCTACCGCTTGGTGATAAGAGGTATGTACTCGTCCCGACTTTTCTTGTACTGCAAGAGGAAGCTTATCGGTATAAGTGGATTTAAGTTTGCTTAATCCGCGATATTCCATAATCACTTTTGGTAAAGGATAATCTAATGCTAATTGCACCAGTACTTCTTCTGCGGTGGAGGGTTGCTTCTTAGGGGTTTTCTTTAATATAGGCAATCCCATTTTTTCAAATAAAATTTCTTGCAGTTGTTTGGGTGATGCCAGATTAAAAGGTTGATCGGCAAGTTCATAGGCTTTCTTTTCTAGTTCAATAATTCGTAATCCAAAATCGTGACTTTTTTTGCGTAAAAATTCTGAATCAATTAAAACGCCATGATGTTCTATCTCGGACAATACTGCTACCAAAGGCATTTCAATGTCTTTGAAAATGCCTTTTGGTCCTTCCTGTTTTTCTAGTTCGGGCCATAATACTTGGTGGAGCTGTAAGGTAACATCGGCATCTTCCGCGGCATAAGTGGCGGCGATATCCAGATCAATTTGATCAAAGGTTAGCTGTTTTTTTCCTTTGCCAGCAATCGTTTCAAAACGGATACATTCATGGTCCAAAAACTTTTTTGCCAGAGTATTCATATCATGGCGATTGCCAATGCTGTTCGATACGTATGATTCGAGCATGGTATCAAACTCTAGGCCCTGCAAATCGACACCCACATTTTTGAAGATACTTCGATCGTATTTGATATTTTGGCCAATTTTTTTGATATTCGGATTTTCTAAAATAGGTTTTAATTGCTCTAGCACCCAAGCTTGGTCGAGTTGCTCAGGTGCACCAGGATAGCGATGATTGAGCGGTAAATAAGCGGCGATCCCCGGCTCAGTTGCAAATGATATACCGACTAGTTCAGCAGCAATAATATTCAGCGAAGTGGTTTCAGTATCTAGGGCGAATATTTGGCAACTTGACAAGTTTTTAATCCATTCGGTTAATAGCTTTTTGCTTAAAATTGTTTGGTATTGACTTTGGTCAATGCTTGATTCACTAGTAACAGGTGGTTTTATTTCATTATTACTTTGCTGATCCTTGGCTTCTGATTTTTTGCTGGCTACTGGTAAAGCTGGCTGACCAGCCTTTAGATTTTTGAGCCACGTTCTAAACTCAAATTCTTTATAATAAACTTCCAATAGTTCTTTATCCGGTGATTGCATATGCAGGTCATCCAACGTAAAGGGTAAATCGACGTCTAGTACAATGGTTGCCAGTTGATAAGAGAGGCGTGCATCCGCTTCATGGTTGAGCATTTTATCGGCAAGTTTTTTGGCTCCCCGAATCGGTAAGTCAACAATTTTGTCAAGATTTTGGTAAATTTCATCCACACTACCAATGCCTTGCAATAAGCCTAGCGCGGTTTTTGCACCCACTCCGGCAACTCCCGGAATGTTGTCGACCTTATCACCCATCAATCCCAAATAATCTACGATCAACTCAGGCGGGATGCCAAATTTTTCTTTCACACCTTCGATATCTAAAAACTGATTGGTCATAGTATTAATTAAACTGACATGAGGATTGACCAGTTGTGCCATATCTTTATCGCCGGTCGAAATAATGGTTTCAATACCTTGCTCCGTTGCCATCTGTGAAAGAGTACCAATCACATCATCCGCTTCAACCCCTTCAATCGCATACAATGGAAAACCTAAAGCCCTGATAATATTGTGCACGGGCGCTATTTGTGAACGGAGATCATCAGGCATCGGTGGACGGTTCGCTTTATACTCAGAATAAATATCATTTCGGAAGGTCTTTCCCTTAGCATCAAAAATCACCACAATTCGTTGACTATCGTATTGTTTGCATAGGCTTCGTAGCATATTGATCACACCATATATAGCACCGGTAGGCTGACCTGCCGAATTGCTGAAGCCGGTTTGCGACATTGAATGGTAAGCTCGGAAAAGATAGGAAGAGCCATCGACTAGAATAAGAGGTTGAGATTGTTGTTTTGTCATATTTTGAGTGACCGGAATGGTTTTTGTTGACCCTATGGGACTGAATCGTTATGGTAGTTGTCGCGTAGTTTACCTTAGATTAGCGAGCCGGACCTAAGGATTGTTTTAGTTGATTAATTGAAGGGTTTAATAAAGCTCATTCAAGATAAACTTAAAGTATTTTGTAAGAAAAACATATAACTTATTAAATTTTAAAGAGTATTTAAAAAAAATATATTTCTGTGGATAAAATAGTGCATAAAAATCGGTTAAATAGTCTCGATGGGCTGAACTTTAATCGAACTGTTATTTTTATGGCATATTAATAACAATTAATACAATGACTTATATTGTTTTTACCGCTTTAATCGGTAAGTTGAATAAGCTGTGCATAAGTTATATGCCATTGTGAATAACCTCTTTCTAATATCACAATATCGGCTGAAAGCCGCTAATAACGGGGCTTTTCCTGATTAATGAAATTTCTGCATAATTTTTCCCAGATCATCGGTAAGTCTATCGCTTGGTTAACCTTCTTTATGGTTATTCTTAGCGTGATCAATATTTTAGCTAGTTGGCTATTCAAACTCAGTTGGATATGGTTACAAGAATCTATCACTTGGATGCACGGCGCCAACTTCTTATTGGCAGCCGCTTATACACTCAATCGTGAAGCCCACGTTCGGGTCGATATTTTTTACGCCAAAATGAGCCGTAGGAAGCAAGCTCTAGTCGATTTTGTAGGAACCTTGATTCTTTTACTTCCGACCAGTGTTTTCATCGCTTGGGCCAGTTGGCCCGCTTTATTGTTAAGCTGGCGGGTTGGCGAGATTTCGTCAGAAGCAGGCGGACTTCCTGCAATCTATCTGCTCAAAAGTTTGCTATTAATTATGCCGTTATTGCTTATTCTTGAAGGGATCAATCAGTTAGTAAAATCTGGTTCGATTTTATGGGCTAAATTTTTGGAGGGTCAGCAATAATGGAATGGCTCGCTCTCATGATGTTTATTGGTGTTTGTCTGGTATTGCTTTGCGGTTACCCGGTGGCCTTTTCATTGGCAGGCACCGGCATTTTGTTTGCCATGATTGGCATTCAGATGGAGTTGATCCATCCTGCAATATTAAAAAATGCCGGTTCTCGTTTGTTTGGTATTATTCAAAATCCGACCTTAATAGCCGTACCACTGTTTGTCTTTATGGGCGGTATGTTGGAAAAATCGAAGATTGCCGATAAATTACTAAGCGGAATTGCTCAGATGATGGGAGATCGACCTGCAGGGTTGCCCATATCGGTAGTGTTAGTTGGTGCGCTTCTCGCGGCAAGCACCGGAATTGTAGGAGCGACGGTGGTTACCATGGGGCTAATTTCGCTACCAGTGATGCTAAAAAATGGCTATTCGAGTCGGTTATCTACTGGTGTGATATGTGCCTCAGGTACACTCGGACAAATTATTCCACCTTCGATTGTTTTGGTCTTACTCGGTGATGTGATTGCCAGCGCTAATCGAGATGCCGGCGTGAGCAGCGATCCTATGTCGGTAGGGGATCTATTTGCTGGTGCACTACTTCCCGGTTTTTTGCTGGTCAGTATGTATATCCTGTATTTGCTGATCTCCGCAAAAATCAATCCAGATGATTTTAAACAAAAAGCCATGAGCACCGTAGGATCTTGCTCTAAAACGAGTCAAAGTACTGGTGAAAAATTTTCCATCCGGATGATCTTTGCCCCCATTATGCTTATTTTACTGGTTTTAGGATCAATTCTCGGTGGTGTGGCAACGCCCACTGAAGCGGCAGCTTTAGGCGCTTTTGGTGCGATGGCCCTTGCCATAATGTATAAGGAATTTAGTATAGGTCGTTTAAAAGAAGTTATGCGATCAACGACTCGCACTTCAAGTATGGTCTTTATGATTTTGATTGGCGCATCGATTTTCTCATTAGTATTTCGTGCATTTCATGGTGATGATGCCATTGAGCAGATTTTAATCGATCTTCCCGGCGGATTACCGATGGCAATGCTAGTGGTCATGTTGACGATGTTTGTATTGGGTTTTGTTTTAGATTTCATTGAGATTGTATTTGTGGTTGTACCTTTAACGGCTCCGGCTTTACTCGCGCTAGGTGCTGATCCTGTTTGGTTGGGAATTATGATTGCGGTCAATTTGCAAACTTCTTTTTTAACTCCACCTTTTGGCTTTGCGCTGTTTTATTTGAGAGGGATCGCACCGACCAGTATACCAACTAGTCAGATCTACCGTGGTGTATTACCCTTTATCGTGATCCAGCTAGTTTTATTGTTTGTGATGTCCATGTGGCCCGAAATCATCACTTGGTTACCCACACAGATCTATGGGTGATCTACCCAGTCCAAACGTATTACAAATATTCTAAGATATTTATTGAATTTTATGGAAAGCGGTAAATTCACTGCTATATTTAACAATACCTATCAATAAGTTACTGTAGCGATTCAATCGAGTGAAGTAGGTATCACGGGTATATATCCCCGCACTTGTGAACCGTTTTGTACCATCAAGGGATTGCTGTCTATGGAAGACTCAACAGATTTATCAACAATGAAGCTGGTCAGCCATTATTATTTAACCGCCATTGGCTCAGTGTTTTCTGCTGTAGTTTTGGTCTATTTCAGCTTTGACTGGATAGCATTTGTGGTTTTGTTTTTGGCGATTATTGCTATCCAATTCCAACACATTCAAAATAAGCAATTTCAAATTAAACTGATAAGTGCTCAGCAACAACCGGTGCAGGAAGAGGAGGACTATCATGAAGCCGATGATGCTCTAACATCGGCCCTGCAAGAGATTTTACCGGTATGGAAACACCAGATTGAATCGGCCGTTGGTCAGTCAACCAGTGCTATAGATGGCCTTTCAACCCAGTTTATGTCCATCACTGAAAATATATCATTGGCAATCAATATCACCAATTCTGGCCCCGTCGGAGGTGAACGATTTTCTGCCACCAATAGCGTTCAAAATTCTTCTAATAAAATAAAAGACGAACTGGAAAATTTAAAAGACACCTTGATCAATATCTCAAAACTAGAACAATCCTCGTTAGCCGAAATTAATAACTTGTCTAGCTTTATGGAGCAGTTGACAAAAATGGCCGGAGAAGTTGAAGCGTTGGCCGAACAAACTAACTTACTCGCATTAAATGCTGCCATTGAAGCAGCCCGAGCTGGCGATCAGGGGAGAGGTTTTGCGGTCGTGGCCGATGAGGTCAGAAACCTCGCTAATCAGTCAAAAGGTACCGGTGAAAATATTCGCAAAAAAATTGATATCATCGGTGAAACGGTTAGCTCTATTCTCAAGCAGGCCACTCATTCGGCTAAATCAGAAGAAGCTATGGCCAGCCAAGCAGAAGAAATTATACACGAAGTGATTGTGCAGCATAAACTTACCACTTATACCTTGGCAGAGTCGGATAAATTATTGGTGAACATGAGTCAACAAATCCAGCAGGAAGTTGCTAAGGTCATTGTAGAGTTACAATTTCAGGATCGGGTCAGTCAAAAATTACGCCATGTTGAACAAAGCATTCAGGAGGCGCAAAATATTATTGTCAGTAGTCAAGAATTGGATGCCAAAGGACGAAAACAACAATTCGCTAATTTACCCCACAAGATTCAATCGAGTTATACCATGGAAGAAGAGCATCATGTGCATGGTCAAACTGGTGGTGATGTCCGATCAACCAATAGACAGACCAATGAAGTTGAACTATTTTAGTGGTTGCAAGAGTGAGCAAAAACTGGTTGTAAAGTTCCCCCCTCCCTTGCCGTTACCTTTATAACTTTGTTTGTATTACTTATTGGTTATTGAAACGTATATCTAAACCCTCCTCGAATCGATAAAAATTGCAGTAATTAATATGCCACGTCATCAGGGCTCGGACCAATAGCAGTGCTACTGGCGATAGAAAGGTATTTTAAAATAGCCAGCAATGTCTGTTTGATTCAACTATACTTTTGCAATCACTAACTACCAAGTATTTTGTTAATGAGCGACCAATCTAGAAGGGCGAATGCCCGTTTATCACTAAAACT
>Ga0256845_1000120_pt1 | contig 70138 bp, 62 predicted proteins | sample RiftiametaG_FD_189101 | JGI IMG/M metagenome (GOLD analysis project Ga0256845, IMG submission 189101) | Tube worm associated microbial communities from hydrothermal vent at the East Pacific Rise, Pacific Ocean - Riftia | ecosystem: Host-associated > Annelida > Integument > Unclassified ...
GTGGGCGACGAGCCGATCGACCTCTACGACATCATTCGGGCTCGCTACGAACGTGCCAGCACAATCTTCACTTCGAATCGTGCCCTCACGGAATGGCCTCCGATGTCTAAGGACGAGCTTCTTGCCACCGCGGCAATGGACCGCCTTCTCCACAACGCTCACATCATCGAAATCGTTGGAAATTCCTACCGAAACCCACCGCGAGGAGCCGACCAGCGCCAAGCTGCATGAGCGAGGACCCCGAAAACACATCATCAACCGTGGATCAGATGACCCGAACTGTAGACCAATTCGGGAAAACTGGATCACCCTGTTCTGCCAGGCCTGACCCGAGGATCAGATGACCCGAACTGGGGAGGAGCAGATGACCCGAACCTTGACAGTTGACGTCGACATCTGCCTGAGCTTGCATCAACTCGGGCGTGTTGTGGGGGAGGCGGTCGATAAGGCGATTACGTCGCAAACGACAATCTCGTAGTCCTCGGCGACCTGCTCTTCGAGGGGCGTGCCTTGGGCGACATTCTTGAGCGCACAATCGTTAGCGACCCGGGTCTGATTGACGCAGGTGGATCCGGTTCCGCGGGAGTCTGAATCTTCATCCAATGTAAGGCACTCATCTGGTTGAAAGAGTGAACAAGATGAGTGGTCTTACCATCGTCAGGGGGCGCTGAGATTTTCAGCGACCTCAGCGTGTTGTTCAATCTTCAACTTTTTGTGCGTCGTCGAAAATACACGCATTTATTGATGTTCTGAACCTCGTGTGATCGATTGTGAGCGTGCGGGAGCGGAGAGATCGAGGTCCTGCAGGGCATCTTCAAGCTCGATCTTCATCTCGAGACGGTCGCTGTTGAGTTCGACGATTTTACGTCCGAGCCTATCTCCGTCCTTTGTAAAGGCCTCCAGCCGTCGGTTGAGGCGGGCCCGAAGATTTGTGGCTCGTCCGTCTTTCTTGATCGCTTCTAGGTTTTTACGAGTTTGTTGCGCTCGCAGGTCAAGTTCACGCTCCTGCTTTTTCTTGCCATCGATCAGTGTGTCCGTACGGCCAATTTTCTGGCGTAGAGCGAGAATCGGTTGCAGTCTTGATCGTGTCGCGGCGTCGAGATTCGGCAGAGTTAACATTTCTTTGAGGAGCTCGCTCGCTCGCCCGTCCCAGATTGTTAGCGTCGTGGAAGACGGTGTCTGCTCGACGACCTTAAGACTGGCTTGACGGCTTCCGACCGGTAGATCGATCGGGATTATGTAGGCACCATCGAGGTCCTCGGTGCCCGGTGGCCGGCCTTGAAGGGAGTAACTACTGCCCTGGCGAGGGTGACGAATTAGCACCCGATACTTGCGATTTCGCTTCGGTCCTCTGACATTCCACGTCGTCGTAATTCGCCGAAAACTTTCGACTTCGAGCACGCCACGAACAATTCGTTTAATGTGCATCTCCTGTCCCTCGTGGGCTTGAGAAGACGTTACGATGACGGCGGGCTCAACTGCGAAGGGAATCGTGACGCTGGCATGGCTTCCGACAGCTTCGCTCAGGCCTTCGCCGATGAAGCTTCCCCCTGAATAGATGCTGATAGGACCGGGTTCGAGAACATAGTCGGTGGTGTTTGTGAAGCGCACCACGTGGTAGGGGTTGGACTCGTAGCCGGTACCGGCGCCGCCCGGCCGAAACAAATATGTTTCTTCGGCTTCGACGTTTTCGTTGAGAACCGCCACCATCGTTGAGGTACCGTCCGGTACGGTCACACGGTTCGTAAGGTTGACCCGAGTCAGGCCCGCGAGGTTCTGGGCGCGGGCGCTGGCGCGGGTACTGCGGCGTAGGGAGTCCACGTCGATTCCATGGGTATCGCCACCGTCTGCGCGCGATTGATCGAGGATTCCATGGCTCGCTCGCGGCGAGGCGACACGGGATTTTCGACGAGGGCGTGAGTTCGCGCGGGAACGCTTGCTCACGGAACCGAGAAATTCTCTGTCCACGATCGCTTCGGGTTTCATGTCGGCTCGGAACTCCGGCGGTTCTGGAGATGCTCCGCTGGACTGTGCTTCGGCGAGTTTCATGTCGTCAAGCTCCTCCTCGTCGTCCTCAGCATCTGCGTCATTGTCGAAGTAGGAGGTCTCGCCGACGGCGACCCGCGCCTGTTTTCGGACGCCGCGCTCTGTCAAATCGGCTCGATGCACATCACGTGGCGTATGAAGATCGTATCGAAAGGCGATGGGTGCACCTGATGTGAGCGCGAGGCGTACCTGATCCCAGTCTTCCCCACTCGTATTGTCGACGACGGCCCAGCCTTGGAGCAAGGCTGGACCCTCGCCATTTTCGGGCAGCACGACCCGATAGGTTGGTTTCCAGATAGGCGCTTGCACAACATAGGAGACCGTAAGACGATGACTTCGGGCGCCCACCAGCCGAACGACGACTTCGACTTGCTCAAACATTCCTTCTCCGGCGGAGGCATCCAGGCCGCGATGAAGCTGCATGGCCAGGTCACCATCTTCGAGGGAGATGCTGCGGACCTTGGAGAGCCGTACGATCTCCATTCGACGGCCGACGAGCAGGGTCAGCTTAAAGTCCACTGACTCTGAAAGAGCAGGGGCTGCGGGGACTCTCGCAGAGCCCCCGAGCTTGGGGTCCGGCTCATTGATCGTCTCCTCGACCATGGCGATGCGGCCCCGTAGCCGTCTCCCACGGGTGGTGACGGCCACGATCTCAGCGCCGCGCATCGAGTCGAGCACCTGCGCAAGCGAACCTTGTCCTGGGGCGAGTGTGGCGAGAGCCGCGTTGGCCCAACTTCCTGGGTCGAGCGGCATTGATACGCTGACGGCTTGGCCGTCCTGATCGACGACCGTGAGGCTCTTCAGCAGATCGTTGACCTGATCCTTTCGCACGCGCAAGTGAAGTTGATCTCCCTCGACCTCGCCGTGGCGTTCGAAATAGCCGATGCCGTTGCGGTAGAGAACTACGGAGTCCAGCGCAAGCTTATCGTCGACCGAGGCGATGGTTTGGCGCCCGCCGGTGGATGCACAGGCGGGAAAAAATAGACCGAGTGCGATGACGATTGATAGTTTTCGCATGGCGATTCCACGCGGATCATAACCCATTGTTTCCCAGGTCGGTCTAGGATTGCGGGCTAGTGAGAAAGACGTGCCGCAAAACTCGGGGCCGACGAGAGCGTTTCAATCTCTTCGGCGAGCGCGAGGATTTCAGCGGCGGCAGTCGACCTGGGATCGTACTCACAGGCTGAGGATGCGTGGGCCATCGCCTCTGCGTGTATGGCGCGGGTTGCCACCCGTGTCCGAAGGGTTGGAATCCCTAGTCTTGCTAGATCCTGTGGGAGCGCACGGCCCAACGAGGTCCTGCCGTCGACTCGATTGACGATGATCGAGGCTCGTAATTGGGGGTTGGTGCTCCGGGCATGTCGGACTCTTTCAAGAGTGTCCGCGACCGCCCAAACTTCCATCGGGCAGGGTCCGACAGGAATGAGCGTCAAGTCGACGCCGCGTAGAACTCGGTCAAGAACTTCGGGGTCGCCCGAAGGGGTATCGATGAGGGTGAGGTCGTATCCGAAGGCGAGGGCGCGAAGCATCTCGGGGCTCGACAACTGGCGCCCGTCGAGACCGAGGACAGCGGGTGCTTCGCCTGTCGCCACGCGTCGCCACGAAAGTGCATCGCCCCTCCGATCGGTATCAAGCACAAGCACCCGGCGACCACGTTGCTGAGCAGCGACGGCCAGAGCGATGGATAGGGTCGTCTTCCCCGTCCCCCCCTTCGTACCTGCCAACGCCACGATCATCGTCACCACGCTACCTCGCACTAATCTGTTGTCCAGTTTTTTGGCTGAAGCTCAAAAACAAGCTGTCGGTACTCACAAGACCCATGGTCGTCACTTTCGAAAATGAGGATCTCATTGAAACAGACAGATGTAGGAATTTATCGGGTGATCGTGCGAGGCAATTCGGATCGGACCGTGAGATCTTGAGTCCAAAATCTCTGTCGTGAACGAGGTGGGTCAATTCGGGTGGGGAGGCCGTGCTATTTTGTGTGCGATGTCGTCCCAAACAGAACACGAGTTTCTCAGCCGTCTGGGAGATGCACGGCCTGCTCCGGGGCGCACATGCACGGCATTCGCCAACCTTCGAGAGGCACGTCCTGGCCGGACGCGAGATGGCAAGCCCTACGTCGATATTGTTGTGTCCGATCAGAGCGCATCGCTGTCGGGAAAAATCTGGGGAAGTGACCATCCTCGGATCGTGAGCCAGGCGACCGAGATCGAACCGGGAACTGCAGTGAAGGTGCTCTTTGAAGTCCGGAGCTACCGGGGCAGTGTTCAGCTTACGGTGCTCGGAATTCGCCCGGTGGAGACGAATGAAGACGGCTATGACGCGACGGCAGTCTATGGCAAGGGGGCATCGCTCGTGGCGGATTTGGGCTTTCGCACCCTAGTGTTCGACATCGAGACCGTACCCGCGGTTGAGATGCGCTCTCTGCCACCAACGGTAGGAAAAGCGCTCGCTACCGCCGTGGAGCGTGGAGACAACGACGAAGGAAAGATCATGTCACTCTCTCCCATGTTTGGTAAAATCGTCTCGCTCGCGGTGGGGGAAGGCGAGATCGACGACGTAGGGGACCAGGAGGTGACCGTGTTGGCCGTGGCTCCGGAGGGGCGAGAACGAGACTCCTTCCCGTCCTTCATGCGAGTCATGAGCGAAGCTGAGTTGTTGGCGTGTTTCTGGGAACTCGCGTCGGGGGCCAAGGTCGTCGTGACCTACAACGGTCGTGGTTTCGACGTTCCATTTTTGATCATGCGCAGCCTAATTCATGGGGTTCCAGCCACCGTCGACCTGGTCTCTAGCCCCTTTTCGCTACGTCCGCACCTTGACCTCTATAATGTTTTGGTGCCGCGGCGAGGACTTGGTCCCAGCTCGCTCGACGTTATGTGTTGGGCCTTGGGTATGCCTAGCCCAAAGGATGTCATGGATGGGTCGATGGTCGCCCCTACGTATGCGCGCGGTGATATCGAAGCGATCGCTACCTACAATATTGGGGACATTCAGGCGACCACCCGACTCTATCAACACGTGCGGGACAAACTTCTGCCCTTTCGGAATGACTGGTAGAGACCGTCTTGCGCCATGGGCCTGTTCGTTTTTTTGCCGAGGGACTCGAAGAGTCGTTGTGGTAATCCGCACACCCAGGATATCGATGTTAAAGAAACTCATTTTGGGCGGTGGCATGGTCTTGCTACTCGCCATCGGAGGAGGGCTCTATTTGTGGAGTCAGGCTACCGCGTTGCCGGACTGGTACGAAGAGCAAGTGGACGAGCCGAACGTCGGCCGGTTCACGCGATCGCCCGAGCAACCGCCGACCCCTCGTCATGGTGGGCTTGGTCCGGCACCACTGTCGTTGGTCTGGGACGACTCGAGCACGGCGACGGGGCAGCAGGACCTGCCGCAAGTCGTTGTTTCGCCGAAAAAACATGGCGCGGGTCCACGGCGAAAGCGAGTGAAGAAGGAAATTCGATCGTTTCATCTTCAAGGTGCGGTGCGAAATCCAACCCTCCAAGGTGCCATTCGCGGTTCGCGGGCAACCTATGATTCTGGGAAGCTAGAGGCGGGGGTCGTGCTGAATCTCTCGGACGTCTCGAGGGACGACTTCTCGTCGAGAGATCAAAAGACTCTGGATCAAGCGCTACAGGCTTTCCCCAGCCTAGCGAAACAGAGTGTTTACGTAGGTCTTGAAGATGAGCCGGTGTTTAGGGACGGCATCATGCAGCTGGGCTCGCACCCACGGGTCAAGATAGGAAAACTCGACTATTCGCTCGCGGCGGCGGCGAGACGCCTCGGGCTCTCAAACGCCGTGCTACGAGGTCAGATTGACGCAGAATTGCGACGTCTACGGATCGCCGACCCCGAGGTGCTCTCGCCGCCGTAGCGAGAGGGACATCGCGTATGTGCGTATGTGCGTATGTGTCGCATTTTTTGAAGCTCTTGACGGGGCTGCGGAGCCGCATTACAACGCCCCACTAGAGAAATCTGGATATGCCACTGTAGCTCAGTTGGTAGAGCAGCTGATTCGTAACCAGCAGGTCGGAAGTTCGAATCTTCTCAGTGGCTCCGGGCGTCAGGCACAGGTCTGTCGCCCATTTTTTGTGTTGCAGCCACGGTAGGGGGCTAGGGAAGCCAACCAAATCGCCGTGATCGAGGGTCGACGTCGGGCGTGGCCTGGGGATCCCCGATGAGGCGCATGACAACCTCACCAGAGAGGTTTTTTTTTGCAATCCAACCGAGCTTACGGCTGTCGCAACACGCTCCTTCGTCGCGATTGTCCGCCAGAACGAGGTAGCCAGGAGCGCGGACCTCGACCGGACCAAGCTCGCTCGGTAGACCCATGCCCGACCAGTCGGCAGTCTCAGAGGACACTAAAACCGGGTAGCGATTGTCGTCGATCCACTCATAGACGGTGGCATATAGGAGTGCGCGGTTGTCTCCTTTTTTGTCTGACTCGTTGTTGGACGAAGGCTCGATCTTGAGCCGCAGGCGCATGGGGTCCGAGCGTTTTTGTTGGAGGGGTGTACCGTTGATACTTAGACCGAGAGCGGCGCCTTGGACATTAAACGTTACTCGATCTCCGGGTACGGCGAGTACCCTTCCGACACGAAAACTGCGTGGTCCACGGCGGTCGTTCTTCGCCTGAACTCGGCTCCAGTTGGCCTCGACCTCCTGTACATTCACAACCGCGGCGTTGCGAAGTTCGCCACGTGACGGCTGAGTCGAGTCGATCTTCTCAGGGCGTTGGTGATCGCTGCCAGATTGACGAGGGGAGTCGATCGGCTTTTCATCTTCGTCCGGGAACTCGGGAGCAGGCACAGGGTCGTAGACGACAATGTCACCATTTTCGAGGTTGAAGTCCGTGCGCAGCAACAGGACGGCATCGCCGTCCATGATGCTCGGAGCCATCCCGTCTCCATGGATCTGGACCACCGTGGCGACGCTGGCTCGCACGATGACAAGACTCACTCCGCCGACAAGAACGAGCCACGCGAGCCGGGTCGCCAGGCTTCGATCGCGACTCCGTGCAGGTCGCTCATCGTCACCAGAGCTCATGGAACGAGAAAACACCGATCGATTGTCGACGCACCGGGCTCAGTCCGCAAAAAAACGGCGTATGAGGGGCACCATGGAGCCCAGTTCGCGGTCTACGTGGCTCCGCGTACCAAAGAAAGCCTGAATTCCAGCAATTCCATGGGCACCCGCTTGAAGACAGGGCTCGATGACGCTCGCGCTCATTCCGCCGAGCGCAAAGAGGCGCTCTTGGGATCCAAGGACGCGGCTCCAACGCCTTAGTAGCTGGAGTCCCGCTGGTTTTTTTTGCTTGCCAGGTTGGAGTGTCGAAGGCGCGAAAATCGGGGCGACACAGGTGTAGTCTAAGCGCACGGCTGAGGCTTGCAGCTGCGTATGGCAAGATCGTCCGAGTATCGTCCGATCGGGAAGCTGTCGCCGAATTTCGCGGAGCAACTGTGGGCTGGGGTTTCCTCGGATCTGAACGCCGGCGACTCGTTCATCGAGGATCGCTTGCCTCTGCGGACCGGGGTCTTTGAGCGCCCGCCAAAGCGCCTCCCCTTCGCAGGACAAGATGAGCGGGATACGACGGCTCAGGCAGCCCTCAACGAGCCCACGAAAACGAGGGTCGATCAGGCTGGCAATGGGCGCCGTCGGCGTTCGCAACAGCACCCCGAGTTGGCCAACGGCACCGGCTTGGTCCCAGCGATCAATAATCTTGGAAGAGACCTCACCCGTGGGGGGCGCGATCGCCAAGAGTCTCACTCGATAAGGCCCCCGGTCGGACTCGACGCGTTTGCGTGCTGGCGAATGGGCATGCGTCCCGCACGGTAGGCTTTTCGTCCCGCGATGACGGCCTCACGCATGGCCGCAGCCATCAGGCGCGGATCTTTGGCTTGAGCGATGGCGGTGTTCATGAGCACGCCATGGCAGCCTAGCTCAAGAGCGATCGCCGCGTCACTGGCGGTGCCCACTCCGGCATCAACGATGACCGGAATCTGGGCCTGCTCAAGGATGAGCCGTAGATTATGCGGATTCCGGATTCCGAGGCCGCTGCCGATCGGTGCCGCGAGAGGCATGACGGCTGCGCAGCCGAGGTCCTCAAGCTTGCGGCAAACGATCGGATCATCGGAGCAATAGGGAAGCACCGTAAACCCTTCGTCGATCAAGACTCGAGCGGCCTTGAGGGTCTCTTCGTTATCAGGCAGGAGGGTCTTGGAGTCGCCGATGACCTCCAGCTTAACGATATCGGCAATACCGAGTTCACGGGCAAGCCGGAGCGTTCGCACGGCCTCGTCGGCGGTATAGCAGCCTGCGGTGTTGGGCAAGAGAATATAGCGATCACGATCGACCCAGGTGAGGAGGTTGTCCTTTGCCTTGAGATCGACGCGACGGAGCGCCACTGTCACGATCTCGGCTCCGGTGGCGGCTAAACAATCTTTAGTCTCGTCCGCGTCTTTGTATTTCCCAGTCCCGACGATCAGTCGAGAGGTAAGAGTACGGCCAGCTAGGGTCCAGGTGTCTTTGGAAGTCTCGCTCACGTCATCCTCCGCCCACAAATGTCACGACTTCGAGTTTGTCTCCAGCGAGCAGCCGCACATTGGAATAGGCGGCACGTGGGACGATCTCCCGATTTCGCTCGACGGCCACCTGTTGTGGGTTGAGATCGAGGGAGTCGAGAAGCGTCGCTACCGTCGCGTCTGCGGGGCTGCGATGCTCGTCGCCGTTGAGGACGATCATGGGCACCCGCGGAGGGTACCTAATAGTTGCGGTGCGGCCATAGCCGCGCGTGCGACACCGTGTCCGGATGTCGAACTGTTGCAAAAACACAACAAATGAGGCTTTCCCGCAACAGACGCTCTCCCCAAGGGGTGCCAAAAGAACTCTCATCATCAAAAAAACATATAAAAAACGCGAAGTTACCGGTCGATGGAGGGCCCTCGCGCCGGTGGCATGTTCTGTGCTCTGAATCACACCATGCCCAAAAATCCTCGACTCTCTATGCCGTTGGAACGGATGACAACCGAGCAGATGTTGGCTTGCGTGGATCCGTTTTTGGCTTCGCGGCCTGAAGAGATCGGTGTTTTGGCTCGGGCCACAATACGAGAGTGCAAGACCGCGCGAACTGTCCTGTTGCGAGAAGGCGAGCGGGCCGAGGGGCTTTCGATTGTGCTGCGAGGACGTGTGAATCTCGTACGGGGGGGCGATCGCGGTGGGGAGATTATCTTGATCTGCCTCGGCCCGGGAGAGATCTTTGGAGAAGGGTGTTTGCTCGAAGACATGGGTGCATCAACGGCGGCGGTCGTGGCGGTTGCTAGCGATGTCGCAAAGGTCCCATCTGCCGCACTCGGTGCCCATATCGCTCAGAACCCGTCAACGCTGATTCGGTTGATGCGTCTCATGAGTGAGAGGCTAAGTCGAGTCGAGTCGGTTGCAAGTGGATTGGCGCTGTGTGACGTCGAGGAGCGCCTTCGCCGGACCCTCATTCAACTTGCAAGAGGTCACGGACGGGGTGGAACGCACGCTGAGGGGTGGATATTGGCCCCCGCGCCGACCCAGTCTGAGCTCGCGCGCATGGTCGGATCTTGTCGGGAGACCGTGTCTCGTACTCTAAGCGCGATGACGCGCGATGGGCTGCTCCGGTCGAGTGGCCGTCGCATGCTCCTGACCGAGACGCTCGTCAACGGTGCCCAGTGAGCTTAGCCGAAGGTCCATGGGCGATAAATTTGTGGCCTGTGACTCATAAATTCGAACAGGTACATTTTTTGTTTGGCGAGCGAGGCTTGCTTTCCTATCGTGAGCCCCGTGTCCTATCTGGGATCTGAGCGTCGTGCCGTCGACCGAAGAGAGCCGCGAATTGTCGATGTTCGTCCGACCTTCGCCCACATTGATTTGCATGCGCTCGGCAACAATCTCCGCCGCGTACGTGACACTGTGGGATCGGGCTGCCGAATTTTGGCCGTGGTGAAGGCCGATGCTTACGGTCACGGAGCACTCGATGCATCTCGGGCCTTGGTCGAAGCGGGAGCTTGGGGGCTGGCGGTAAGTCTGGTCGAGGAAGGGATCGAGCTTCGCCAGGCGGGGATTCGAGGTCCAATCATTGTGTTGGGCGGGGTAAGTCCTGGTTCCGAAGACGTGATCGTACATCGCGCGCTGACGCCAGTCGTTTGGGAACCCGAGCAGCTAGAGATGCTCGGCTGCGCTGTTGCGCGAAGTGGAGCGCCGCCGCTGTCCGTTCATCTCAAAATCGACACGGGAATGTCGCGCCTGGGCGTCCTGCCGAAGGACCTCGGAAACTTGGTGGATGGGCTCTCACGGGCGGCGAAGCAACACTTGTGTATCGAGGGGGTAATGACCCACCTTGCCTGCGCGGACGAGGAGCACGATGACCACACTCTCGGGCAGTTGCGGATCTACAGCGAGTGTCTGGAGACACTCGGACGTCGTGGCCTTAAGCCCGAGATACGTCATGTCTGCAACAGCGCTGGCCTTGTTCGGTACCCCGCTGCGCACTTTGACATGGTGCGACCGGGTATCGCGCTGTATGGCGCCGCGTCGAGTCGTGCCTGTGCCTTGCCAGGGCTAGAGATGGCGATGAGTTTTCATTCTCGAATACTAGCGATACGGGAGCTTCCCGCGGGTGTATCCGTATCCTACGGCCATCGCGCGGTGTTGAAGCGGGACTCGAGATTAGGGCTGGTGCCGGTGGGGTACGGGGACGGCTACGCCAGAAAAATGAGCGGGCGGGCAGAGGTGTTGGTGCGAGGCCATCGGTGTCGCGTGGTTGGCAACATCACGATGGATCTGTCGATGATTGACGTGACGGATATTCCAGGCGCGCGGGTAGGGGAAAAAGTGACGCTACTTGGCGATCAGGGGCACGGCAACATCGGACTTTACGAAATGTCGGAGTGGGCAGACCTTATTCCATACGAGGTACTCTGTGGAATTTCAAAACGAGTCCCGCGACGGGCCTGAGTTGGCGACGAAGTTTCAATTCAGGCTTGAGGCCCCGCGTGAATCGCCGATTTTGAGGGCATCTGGAGATATTTCTTGAGTTGGGCTGCGATATCTCTCGATGGACCGCGCGAGCCCTTTCCCGCCAATAAGGTCCACGATACCCCCCACGAAGCTATTCACGTCCGGTAAGCGCCAAGGATGAAACCGTCGGGCCACTGTGCCGAAATATCGCACCACTTGCGCTCGGCGTTTCGAGGGTTAGCCTAAATGGGAGAAGATGGCGTTCTTATCGAAGTTTTCAGATACGGCGTTGATGTCGGCGGAGAATCTGCTCATTTCTCGACTCCTTGGCCTAACTCAACGACAATTCGCTCGCCGCGCATCGCAGGTCCCTGTGAGTGCGTGTCTGTCGCTGAACGAAGCCACAGCCATGAAAGGCGAACTATGTCCCCTCTGTTGAATATTTATAAGGTCCGTAAGCCGCGCCCGAGAAAACAGCGATCTGCGGACCCTCGGCCCATGTTGCAAATTCCAGTGGCGCAGCCCCCGGAGCAAGCTCCTGCTGCGAGCGGTCATGATAAGAAAAGTGTGGATGAACGCGGCGTTGCGATCGTCAATTACTATCTCTAAGCGGCGAGAGGGGTTCAATCTCGAGGACCTCGATGCGGTTGGGGCGAGCCGGCTACTAGAATACGTGGCGAATGTAAATTTGCACTGTTAGTGCCGCTGCCTTGTGAAGATTTGGCATGCCGATGTAGGTAGCTACAACGCCGCCAGAAAAGTGGTTGTCTAGGCTGTGAAAATCGAGGGCGGCGCCTGCGTCCCAAGCGATGCTGAGGAGGCGGTTGGTCCTTGCGATGTCGGCGATTTGCAACAGGTTGTTTGAAACCTGCATGAGGCCCGCGCCACCTAGGCCGGCGATAGAAAACCGACCGAGAGGCAACGCCAATCGCAGCTCCCCGAGGTAGAAGAACTGCTGGAGGATTTCATTGCGCAACACACCGTCGCCGTAGTGGGTCATCGCTGCCGTCGCGTTGGCCTGAATGGCGATCCACCGGCGAAACTCGTAGCCGACACGACCCGTGAATACGACACCGGGAGAAAGTACCCGCTGTAGTGTTCGCACTGGTATGAAGGAGCCGACGGCGCCTTCCGTAAAAAAACCCGTGCTGAAGTTCGCTCGGTCCCTGCGTGCCAGCGGATCGACCGATGAGACGGTGGCGGGATCAACACCAACTTCGCGGGTGTTTTCGGCGGGATGGACAGGCGCTTGCGCGGACGAATCCACCGTGTCGGCTGCGGCAGCAGACGGTGCGGGGACCGTTGTACCGGCAGACGTAGCGAAAACAATTAACAGCGAGTGGAGCATGGCGGCATCACGGCTGGGTTTCGGAGTCGCCGCAAAACTCGCTGACTCCGACATTTTCGGAGGCGAGCGGATCGTCAACGGCTGCGGCGATCCCCGCGGGGACATAGACGGTGGGGGAAGTTTCGTAGTGACGGTTGTCCTGATTCCCGTCGAAAAGGACGTTGTTATGGTCACGAACACGAATGCTGTAGTCGAGAGTGGCCGCGCCTGTAGCTGCGAGCGTGATCCTCAGTGAGGTCATCCCAGCGAGTTGCGCATTTTCGGGGACCTTTTCGGTTCCTGTCGAATCGGCCTCGTGGCGGTTATGAAGCAGCGCAAAGGGTCCTCCACAAAACCTCGTCAGCACGTCAAGATCGAAGGTCGCCTCACGAAGGTCGTCGTCGCGAAACTCTCCATAGACGACCTCGTGAGCTGCGATTGTTCGCGGGTAAAAACCGAGAAGGGATGGGAGCGGTATCTCGTCGGCTTCTTCGCCACCGCCCTGGCCGTAGATCTGGATGGGGTTCCAATCGAAGAACTCGGTTGCGCCGTCTAGCATCACCCAGGCCGTGATCTGTGCGTCCGAGTGATTCTCAAGTCGCCACTGTACGGTGATGTCGAGGTCCTGGGCACGAATCCAGGGGTCTTGGGCTGCTGGTTCATCCCCACCGGATTGCAGGCGATCGAGTTCGCTCGCGGATGGTGCGCCGAAATCGAGGGGGTGCTGTAGTTGAACAAAAACTGGGAAGAGTGGGTGTGTGCCTGCCTCGGCTTGCGCTTCGATCTCGAGCTGTTGCGGGCCCGCAAAATACGTTTGGTGGTCACAACCGGGGAGCGCGACAAGTGTCGTCGCCGAGAGGATCGAGGCGGCCATGAAGATGTGTGAATATGTCCGACAGGAGACATGGCGCGGTTTTTTTGGACGATCGGGCATTTCGGTGTCCCTTTTAGGGGGCAATAGAACTAGTGGGCGCCAAACATGAAAGGGTAGTCGACTTGTACAACACCGCCGCTTGGCTTGGGGAACTTCCAACCTTTTAGGCTCCTCAGCATGCAACTCTCGGCATCGGAACTACCCAGTGAGCTCGTCTTCACCTTGGGTTTGATGACAGATCCATCCATCTTGATGATCCAACTCAATACGACTTTTCCCGCCAATTTTGGCATTCGTTGAAGCTGCTTGTTGTAGCAAAATTTGATTTGCGCCTTGTGGCGGCGAACCTCTTTATCGATGAGTGCCTTGCTCAGTTGACCTTTGATCCGCGCGATCCCAGTCTTTACCGTGGGGGTCTTTTCTTTTGGAGCTCGGGGGCGAGCGTTGTTCCGTTTTCGGCGGGTGGCGCTTCCGGCCCCGCCCATATTGAGGTCTCCGCTCCCTTGAATCGATCCCTCCGAAGTGCCGCCGCCGCCGCCGCCTGTCCCTGCAAGGCCCATTCCTCCGTCCCCCGCGCCGACCACTAGCACATCGCCGGTGCCCCCCGTCGCGGAGAGGGCATCTCCTACACCCAAGAGGTCCTGCATGAGGGCAGACTCCCTCGTTTCATTGAGTGCACCGACCATCGCCAAATTCGCGGTGCGTGCATGGGCGTCGTTCCTGGGGGCGCTGCTGCGTTGGTGCTTGTCCGTTCGGCCGAACTTTCCTTCACTGCGTGAGGAGCGTCGGGACACACGTCCTTTTGTTTCGGACAGTTTTGAGTCTGCCGGGACTTTTGCGTCTTCGTCCTTTTCTTCGTTCACGGGGGTATTGAACATGACCCGCGCCATTCGATCGCTCGGTTCCGCAGATTCAATCTCGTCACGATGGGCTTCGTACGAGAGCAGTGCCGCAAAGTGAAAAAGCACTGTCGCCACGGCAATGACCGTAAGAATCGCGTAGAAGGGGTCTCGCCACCATGGCATTCGACTGAGCTTGAGCTCAGGTGTCGTCACACATTGAATGACGATCCGAACGCCGGGCGCATGTATCGGGAAAAGGACACCCCAGTCCTCGGGTCCGAACGACACTCGATCGGCTCCAGATGCTCGTAGTTGCTTGACGGTCTGCGGGTGGTCGCCAATGTGGAGACGACCCTCGTAGCCCGGCAGGAGTTCGAGGATGGTTCCTCGCAGCAGTGGAAGTTTTCCGGTGGCTCTGTTGTCGCCCGGACACGGGAGCACAAGGTCGGCCTCGCTTGACTCGCCGACGGTTAGCGTCGAGTCCTTCGCTACAACAATGTCTCGTAGAATCGTGTCTCCGAGGGCCAAAGCCACGCGCATTCGGTAGCAGTCGATGGGCTCGGGCGTACCGAGAGGGGAGGCGGGCGGCACTATAGGTAGTCCTCGCCGAATCGAGTGCGCTGCAGCTCTGGCATAAAACTGCGATGAGGGATTCCGCTGGTCTCGAATTCTCCGCCGATTCGGCTTAGAAATTGTAAGAGGGCCGGGGTTCGCAACTCACCGTCGATCCCGAGGCCCGTGAAACTGTATCGGGTCACTTCCTTCAGAGGCTCAGGAGTGGCCGTGGCCGGCGCCTTGGTCTCGCTGGAGGGGGAGGGGGGAACCGTTGAAGGCGCCGCAAGAACCATCGAGACGGCGATAGGAGCAGTAAGGAAGAAGGTCATTCGGACTCCATGATGGCTGCGATGAGCGCCATTCGGCTCTCCGCAGCAGACATCCGTGGGTGGTCGTTGGGAGCGAGTTCCATAAAACTTAGAAGATGAGCGCGGGCTCCGGAAGGGTCATCTTCGAAATCGAGCGAGAGCACGGCGAGGTTGAAGTATGCATCGGGGTTTTCGGGTGCATACTCGAGCAGCGTCTGCCAGCTAAGTCGTGCGCCCTTGAGGTCACCTTCGAGCCGTTTGGCCAGTCCGAGGCCAAGGCGCGCTCGAATATTACCCGGTTCAACTTGGAGCACGAATTCCAGCTCTTCCCGGGCATGTCTGTGATCACCGGCTCCAAGGAAGACCGCGGCCTTGTTCAGACGGCCGACGAGGAATTTCGGATTGGCCTTGCTTGCCTGATCGAAGTGCTGAAATGCGACTTGGTCGTTGCCCCGTCTCAACGCGACTAGGCCCATATTGGCCAAGAGCGCAGGGTCTGTGGGATGGCGCGAAATTCCCTTTTTTAAAATGAGTTCCGCCATATCCAGGTCGCCATCGAAAATATGGATGGCGGCGAGTGCGTTGTAGGCATCAAGATTGTCGGTATCGTGACCGAGAACGGCGCGAAGCTCAGCTCGGGCCTGGTCGTTGTGACCGGCGTTGGAGAGCGCCACCGCAAGACGGATGCGAAGGTGTAAATCGTTGGGATCCGAGGCGAGGGCACGCTCGTAGAGTTCGACAGCCTTGTCTGCCTTGCCCTGGCGTATGTAGACCTCGCCGAGTGCTTCCAAGCCTTCGGGGCTCGGGTAGATTTCTTTGCTATGCTGGAAGGCTTTTGCGGCCGCGTTGAGACGGCCGCGTCGAAGTTCGACAATACCTTCGTTGAGGTGAGCCTCCCAAAGATCCGGGCTAATTGTGTAGCCGGCCTGAAATGCTTCCAGCGCTTCGTCGTAGTGACTAGCACCTTCATCCATCAACTCCACACCACGATAAAAACTTGCACGTGCGGTTTCAAGGAGGGGCGTCGATGGGGTCTCCGTCGGCGACTTGTTTCTGCAAGCTGTCGCAGTGAGAACGACTGAAATCAAGAAAAGCGGTATGGCTCCGGACCGGAGGCCGACTCGTGTGAGCATCGTGATCAGGATCATCGCGATAACGTCCTTATGAGCCGGCCCGTCCTGGCGCCGCCACCCGCCAGAATAGTGTCTGTACCTACCTCGACGATCGGTGAAAATTCCTGGGTTGAGAGTCGACCCAGAGCAGTGCGAATGGCGCGAGTGTGTCCGTTGTAGATACCGAGTTCGATAGCTTTCGCATAGCCACGCTTGTAGGCCCCGATGGCTTGCTCTTCAAAAGCGAGCGCGAAGGTGTCGAGTTGTTCGCTGTAGGCATCCAAATCTGTCTCGTTGAGATTCTCTGGAATCGGGTACTCTCGCAGACTGTTCGCAAAATCTTCGTAAGAGGACCCGACGCGCAAGAGAGCAGCGGTCGACCACTCTGGGGCGCCGTAGCTCAATACGTCCAAAAAAATATTCTTGGCATTCGAGAGTAGACTCGCCTTTTTCTTCAAGCTTCCGGCAAGTTTACGAGGCCGCGCGTCGAGGATGACATCTCGAAATTTTCGCAGCACAAGGTCTCCCTGATGAAAGCGTGCCTCGGCACCAAAAAGTCGCTCTTCGCCCTTCGCGCTGCGACCCGCTTTGGCCGCCTTGGAGAAATGTCTTCCGGCCTCCTGTTTTTTTTTGAGTCCGAGCAAGGCATTTCCAAGGCGAGTTTGAGCTTCGACGACACGGTTGCTGTCTCGGTGGTCCGTCAAGAAACGACGGAAAGAAATCGCGGCCGCTTTGTAGGACATGGATTTCGCCTGGACCTCACCGATGCGTAGGGCCACATCGACGGCATCATCGCGCCCAGGGTATTCTTTAGTATATCGATCGTAGCGAACGATAGCCTTGTCGCCGTTTCCAAGTGCCTGATGCAGGACGCCCGCATTGTAGAGAGCGGTCGCTCTCTCGTTATGCCCGGGGTAGTGCTCAACGAGGGCATCGTAGTGACGGGCGGCCTCAGCGTATTGAGCGATATTTTCGTGTACGCGAGCGACGACGAGCGTGGCCTCTCCCGCCTCGGGTGTCCCTGCGTATTCTTTCGCTAGTCGTTGGTAGATGATCGCGGCGGCCTTGGCTCGATGGTCGCGCTCGAGCGATGCGCCTGCATTGTTGAGTGCGACCGGCGCACTGCTGTGTTTTGGGTACTCTGAGGCGACACGAAGAAAGTAACTCGCGGCCCGCCCGTAGTATCCACGATGGGCGAGGGACACGCCTTGCTTGAGAAGGCTATCGACGATGATGCGGTCGAGCCGTTCTTGTTCCTCGCTTGGGACGAATGCTGGAGCCGCCTTGAGTTTCGTCGCCCAAAGTTCGATGTTGTCATAGTCCTGCGCCTTGGCCAGGCATTCCAAGATACGATCGCCGGCGAGAGCCGAACTCTCACCGCCAGAGTGATCGATAGCGACATGGCCAAAACGCTGAATCGCAGCGTCGAAATCGTTGCGTCGATAGAAAAATTCGCCAACCTGGAAGACGACAGCGCCGATCTCTTCGTCTTCGGGAAAGAGTCTCGAGAAGACCTCTGCGGCTTGAACAAAACCATTTTCATCGTGGGAAAACCCGTGGTTGTTCCCGACGGGGCGCTCTGATTCTGAAGGTGCAGGCTTTGACTGCGATGTTATCGCTTGTTCATAGGCGGTCATCGCTGCCAAGAGGGCATCTCGGTGCAGTGCTCCTACGGGGGCAGATTTCCCGACCTGCAGGTAGGCGTCACCGGCTTCGCCAGGGTGTCCGAGTTTGAAGAGGAAAATGTCACCTGCATAATAACTCAGCTCGACGGAGCGCGGATTCGCTGGAAAACGGCCGATGTAGTCTGTGTAGGCCTGGACCGCCAAGCCATAGCGAGCAACGTCTGCGACCTTCGTGGCGGTCTCGACCGCCTGAGCGCTTTCGTGAATGCCACGGCTAAAATCGTAGAGAAGTTGCTCGGCCCGGACTCTAGCTTTGAGTGCGGCTGCGGGGTGAGTGGCACCCCAAGGAGTGTTTGGGGCGTAGTCCTTTTCGAGCACTTCCAACGCTGAGAGGGCCTGGGCTGCCGAACTTTGACCGCGCAGGCCTGAGAAGATGTGAAGTTGAAAATCCGCCGCTTCTACGTGGTCGCCATCCAGTTGAATCAGGTAGCGATAGCCTTGAGAAGACTTTTCGTAGCGGGCCTGGCTCTCGTACGCCAACGACAGTCGGACCAAAATTTTTCTGGAGTATTTCTCTCCGCCGATCGAGGCGAGAAAATCGTAGACGTCCTTTGGAGTCTGTGACTCGTCTTCGGTTAGCACCAAGACGAGATGCTCTAGGGCCTCGTCGCGCAGATCGGCCAGTCGTTGACGGCCATCGGTCCCCTGCTCGGGGGCACTCGCCTGGTCAAGGACGTCCTTGAATCGTGTGAGGGCTAGCTCTCGTTCGCCCAGCTTCCAGTGGCACCATGCGGTCTTGAAGAGAGCCATGGGGAAGGCCGTGCTGTGAGGGAAATCGAGGACCTTGACGTAGGCGGCCTGAGCCTCAGCGAATTGATTGTCACCATAAAATCGGTGGTCGCCCACCGCCATCCACGAATCGGGGACAAAGGTCGAATTTGGATGTCCATTGATGATCGACCAGAACATCTCCTGGGCCCTGTTAGTCTTGCCTTGGTCGCGCAGCGAGAACGCGTAGAGGTATTTTACGGTGTCAATTTTTCGAAAAGAGGGGTGGGCCTTGAGCATTCGCACATAGATGGATTGGGCAGCCTTGAGGTCGAATTTTGGTTCAGAAGGGGGGCCGCCTGGGCATGCCTCTGGCTGGTCTTGACATAGATGCACCGCGTCAACATAGGCGTCCATATCCGTGAGGAACTGAGTTTGGCTGCGTTCCCAGTAGAGGCCCGCGAGTCGGTACAGCGCCTCCGATATCGCCTTGTCATGCGCATGCCGATCGATGAACTCTTCAAGCAGATCGATGCCGCGAGTTCGATCGATTTCGATCGTTGTCTCTCGCGACCGAATGGCCATCTCTACACGATAGGAGGTCATCGGTGGGAGCACTTCCTCTTTCGAGGGAGCGGCCTTTGCTAGAATTGGAGCAAAACACCCTGCGGCCAAGACAGCGGCCGCAAACGCGAAGAGTGGACGAACCACCATGATCTACCGGTACCCTTCGTACTCGTCTGCCCAGTATTCGCCCTCATAGGGCCAATACTCTTCGTCGTCGCTGATCATTCCATCGATCTGTAACGTTCCAAAGAGTTCGCGGGGAAACCGTCCGGCGGCCATAGCCTGGACTTCGATCTCAAGTTTTTTCTTGGCGCCGAGCACCGCATCGATCCGTCCCATCCGGGCTTCTCCAAGGAGCCCGTCGATGCGCGAACGCAACGTGGCAAGTCGTCGGCCCGCCACCATGATGGCTTGGTCTTCGAGGGAGGTGGCGACAGCAATGGCCTTTGTGCGGACCCGATCGATCCGCGCCAAATCTTCTCTAAGGGCCGACTCGATGGGTCCAAATTGGGAGTGTGATCCTGTAACTCTGTGGGTGCTGTTCTGCTCGCTAGTTTGCAGGGATGTCGAGGAGGAGCGCCGCCGCAGCGCGCCCAGTTCCGAGCGCTCTGCAGCCACCTCGTCCAGCAAGGCACCAGAGGCTTCGAGTCCACGCAGCTGCATGTCGAGAGCTGTGAGAACCGCCGTGTGGTTGATCCATGTTCCTGCACTAGAGTTTCTGGTGCGAGCGAATTCCGTGGCCGCTGGAGGGTCGTTCCCCAAGCGTGCGATGAGTGTCTGAATTGTGTGTTTCAGCCCGGAGGCAAATTTGGCTTCGCGGCGAAGAACCTCAGCGAGCAGGGAGAGCCGGCTGTAGCGAGGATCTTCGTCGATCATGTAGAGCAGCAATCGATGTGCAGGAAGCTCGCCACGGAGGTCTGTACCTCCTCCTCGGACAAGTGAGAGCTCTCGATGTAAGGCTCTGATGCGTTCGGGATCTTCGTGGATCGCGTCGATGTGGTCACCGACGGCACCAAGATCGTCGATGAAACGTGAAAATGCCGCCTCTGCCCCGCGAAAATCACAGTCGTAGAGCAGAAGAAGGGCGTCGAGAAGACGAGCCTCAACGCTCTGGGGGGCCTCAGGGAATCTGCGTCTCAACTCTCTAACAAGACCTCGAGAGACTCCAAATTCACCTTCTTCGGCCATTGTCCAGGCAGACTCGAAAAGCGCCTCCGGTAGATGGGATGATTCCTGCGGGATCTGAAAATAGTGATAGAACGCATGGCCGTGACGTCGCTCCTCATGAGCGACTCGGCCGAGCCCAAGCTGTGCGAGATCACGGATTGGAAAGTATCGACCATCGACGAAATAGCGGCTTGTGCCATCTTGATGGTCGTCGACAACTTTACAAAATGCACGCTCGGCTTCGCGGAAATCGCCCGACCGAGCCGCGAGAACGCCTCGAAGGTAGAGCGCTGCTGTGTAGAATCTCGATCGATTGGAGATTTTTCCGTAGGTCGAAGTTGCGAGTGCGAGCGTCCCTGCCTGGCCGTAGGCTCGGGCCTGAACATAGGTGTATTCGTCCAGAAGATCGGCGGTCAACGTATGGGGTGAAAGGTGCGCGGCGGCGAGGCTGGTGTTGAGGTCGCGTAAACCGTGAGCGTAGTCGTGGCTTGCGAGCACCAGATCAACCTGTCGCCGAAACGCAGACTCGAAGTGATGGTTGCCCTTAGATCCGATCGCCATGGTCGTTCGGAAGGCTCGCATGGCGCTGATGTGGGCTCCGTACGATCGGAGCGCGAGTCCGAGATGATAGTGCACGGAGGCCATCGCCGGAAAACCTTTGAAATTTTCAAAACGGGGACTGTGGATCAGATCGAGCAAGATCGTAGCGCTACCAAGCAGGTCGCCCTGAACGTAGTGATCTTGCGCGTCCTCGAGCGCGGCATTTAGGTCGCGGAGGGTGGCTTCTCGGCCATCGAGAAGTCCGACTTTATGAAGCGTAGCGAGCGTAGCCGCCAGGTAGCTTGTGGTCGGTTCCACGGTCGGTTCCACGGAGGCGACCGCGGAACCGATGTGCATTGTGAGCCCAAGCATGAGGCCTGTGACAATGGTTGACCCGCCGAAGGATGCGGGGCGCCGTTGTCGCCTCGCCAATCGTTTCCCGCAAAAAGTCGGGCAACACACGCTTGGATGTCGAACACTCATGGGATGGCGATGCCTTCGGCATGAGTCTTGGACTTGGATTCGCGGGATCGAATGTTTAGACGGACATCTAGATGATAGTGACCGCGATTTTTTCGGCCGAAACGGCTGAATATATTTCCGGTCTCGCGAAGCTTTAGTCGTGTACGGACGGTGCTGTGTTCAGGGACGACGATCGTGTAGCTCTGATCAAAATGAATGTGATAGGTCTCATCGCGTTTGGCTTGGAGGTCGGCGCGGATGGCGAGTCTGTGGCCTCCAGGGACCGCGAAGACTTTTACGATCATCTCGCGTTGAGGGCCGAGGCCCTCAATGCGGTGGTAGACCGGTATACCGTCGAGTGTAACCGTGAGTCCTTCAACTCGGTAAAAGCGCTCGAGATTGCCCCGCAGTTCGATCTCAATGGCCGAATCGAAGATTTTTGAGCCGATCAGTGCGATGCGCGCTCTCGTCAGGAGGAGCTCATCCTGGATTTGGCGCGCCTCATCGCGGAGCGTCATGGAGGGGGGCGGGCCTGTTTCGGACTTCGCAGATTCGGCGGAATGTTGGGCGGGAGGGCTCAATATTCCGACAGGGGGGGACTCGGATGAGTCCTTGGGTAGAGCATTGCGCGGTGGCGACGTCTCGGTTTTTGGATCGGCTTCCTTTTCCCCCAGTTCTTCCTCGCGGGGCGTGGTTGCGGGGGCCTCGACGGGCGCTGCCTGGGTGAGCGGGCACCAAAGAATCACGAAGGCGAAGGTAAGGACAATCGGGCGAGACATTGGAACTCGTGGCGCTTGTGATGAAAGATGAGACTCAGTTGCCTGGGGGTAGGAAAATACCGACACCGACCGTAAATGCGATGTCGTTGACGACGAATTGCTCCTGGAGCAGTTCTTGGCGGAAAAGGTAGTCGCGTAGATCAAAACGGAAGGCGACCGCAGGATGCACGAAGAGGCGAACGCCGAGCGCAAAATTGCCGCCGACACCGTAGCTGAGTGGGTCGACGACGATGCCGGGACCCGCACCCAAATAGAAATCGTATCGAAGGATTTTCCCACCCAGTCGCATTTTTCCGTAGAGGGGAGACCACATAAGTGTGGCGAAGACTCGGTAAAGATTGTTGTCGCCGAGGGCAAAGTCAAAATTATTCGCTCGCTCGAGGGTCTGCGCGGTGCTGGTAAGCAGCCGCGACCAACCAAACGACAACTCGGTCCCAAAATTTTCTGATGCAAAGAATGTGTATGTACCGCCTAGACTGAAGGTGCCCTCAAAGAGGTCACTGACATAATAGCCCCCAAGAAAAGTCAGCTCGTGTCGAAGGTTTTTCACGTAGAGCCGGTCTGTGGTGAGCCGAAATTTTCGTTTTGCGAGCAACTCTTGTTCGAGTGTCTTGTCGACACACCGGCCGGCGGTCACGGGCGCCTGTATGTGGGGCTGTCGTTGCTGTCGAACGGGCTCGGAAGTAGGATCGGGCGCCAGCACGCACGAAAGGGTCGCGATCCAGAAAAGGGCAGGTGAGATCACGGTCGACCTCCGGCCGCGGTCTGTCGCCGCCGTGCGATCCTACGTTCATGCAACCGAGAGTGAAAAGGGATCCAGATGCCGAGGCCGATCGACGCGACCAGGTTGTTGGTCATCTTTGTACTTCCGAGGACCTCTTGACCGAGAATATGGTCTTGTAGATCAAAGGCGATCGATAGCCATCGAGCGGGGAACAGCAAAAAGGTCGCACCTGCGCTGAAGCTGGCACCTTGGGCAGTCTCGTGAAAGGTCCGGCCTGCGCCACCGTAAAATACGAAATCACCGTGGACGACTTTATGGTTTTTGGTGCGCAACTTTGTATGGATCGGAGCCCAGACAAGATGGCCGTGGAGCATCGTCGCCAAACGCTGTGTACCAACGTCGACGAAACGGTCTTCTCCTGTGAAACCTGTGGCCGAGTTTTCAAGTCGGAACTGCATGGGCACAACCAGCCCCTGGGCTTCGATGGCGAAGTGTTCGCTCAGCCAAAATGATAGGCGGCCGTTTACTTGCCAACTTGTAGAAATGAGGTCTCCGCCGTATCCACCGCCCATCAGCGTTAGGGCAAGGCGTGTCGCCTTGCGAAAAACACGTGGCTGAACGCCCTTGCGGCTGCGCGATCTTCCAAAATCGTCAATGAGTGACTCGTCGAGACATCGTATTTTCGCTGGTTGTCGACCTTGCGCCTGTGCGCTTGTGAGCGGTCCAGACGAAAGGGCATTCTTCGACCCCGTCGCGGCGGGCCCTTTGGCGTCGGTTGCAAGAGCCTCTGCGTGTCCGAGCATCACCCACAAGAGGATTGTGACGAGGGGGGTCGACGAGCGACGTGTGCTCACCCTTTTCATGCGCGCGATGCAGTTGCCGTTGCCATGCAATACGAGGTGATCCTAGCGGCCCGTCCGATGAGGCGTCAATGGCATCGAATGTCCGGCCAGAATGTCTCGCTCGGACATTCGCCCCATGCAGATTGCAGAGAGTCCGCGCAAGGGGGGATATCGCCCCCTGCTTTGGGGTGTTGATTCCCCTTGAGTCCGTCCCGTTTTGAAAATTCTAAATGGGTTCGTCACGCGCGCCTGGTCGCGCTTTTGTCGTCGTAGAGGCGTCGAGTGAGCGATCACAAAACTCGCTTCACGCTCGCTCGATAGCCTGGTAGCCTACTGCTGTGAAACCGCGTCCGAACTCGACGGTGCTCGCAGATGATGGAATCGATCAGCGTCATGAAGGCTATCGATTGATCGTTTTCTCCGGAGCGTTGCGAGGACGTGAGATCGATGTTCTTCGCGACCACGCAAAAATTGGCAAGTCGCATGTGTGTGAAATCGTTCTACCCGACGAGTCGGTGAGCCGGACCCATGCGGAGATCATCCGTGAAACGAGCGGATACCGTGTACGAGATCTGGGGTCGACCAACGGTACGTTCGTGAACGGATCGAAGGTGGGCGATGCGTTTTTGAAACCTGGGGATACCCTCAACGTCGGAAAGGTCGAACTTCGCTTCGTTTCACGCGAATCGCTTCCAGAGCTTCTTCCTAGTGAGAATCCAAAATTTGGACCGGTTCTGGGTAAGAGCCTCGCCATGCGTCGTATTTTTGGGGTTTTTGAACGGGTCAGCGGACGCGACGTGACCATCTTGGTGACCGGCGAGACTGGGACGGGTAAAGATATCTTGGCTCGGGCTGTTCACGATGCATCACCACGAAATGAGGGATCTTTTGTTGTTGTGGACTGTGGGGCGGTCGCCCCGAGCCTCATCGAAAGTGAGCTGTTTGGTCATGAAAAAGGGGCATTTACAGGGGCGCATCAGCGACGGAAGGGCGCTTTTGAGCTGGCTGACGGGGGCACGTTGTTTCTCGATGAAATCGGAGATCTGGCGCTGGGACTGCAGCCCAAACTCTTGCGAGTGCTTGAAAATCGCCGGTTTCGTCGCGTAGGCGGCACTGAAGAATTGAAAGTGGACATCCGCGTGATTGCGGCGACGCACCGAAATCTGCGTGATCAGGTCGACGCTGGCGAATTTCGCGAAGATCTCTATTTTCGTTTGGCGGTCGTCTCCGTAGACATTCCACCTTTGCGTGATAGGCGCGAGGATGTGCCGGCGCTGATCGAAGCGTTCTCGCGACGATTGCCCGCCGGGATGTGGCGGGAGCCCGGCGCGGAGGCGATGGCGCGGCTGATGGGACATGGTTGGCCCGGCAACGTTCGTGAGCTGAGAAATGTTGTGGAGCGAAGCGCGTATTTGTCGCCCAATGGGGTCATCGACCTTGTGGCCGCGGCGGCCGGGTGCCGGGATGAGAGCCGAGAGCTCCTTTTCGACGGGACGTCGACCTTTAGGGAGCAGAAAGAGCGCGCGGTGGAGGCGTTCGAAGAAGCCTACCTGCATTGGCTGCTCGAGCGCGCATCGGGAAATATTTCGCGTGCCGCACGCGAGGCCGACATGGATAGAAAATACCTGCATCGACTGTTGCGCCGCTACGGGATCGACGCAAAAAAATATTCGCAGTAGAGCCCTGGCGAGAGTCCGATTCGCCGCGGTTGGGGTGCGAACCATGGATTGCCATGAACCGGTCGAACGCGATCCCTGGCTCGGAGAGAGACGCTTGTCGCTGCGGGGAAGCGAGAAGCAAAAAAAGGCGGAAGCGTCTACTCTATTCACGATGCACGGAACCCGACAGGCCGATGACATGTGGACTCACGCGGGCGGAGAAATCTCGCTCGATCCGCCCTTGGTGATGGCCGTTGTCAACATTACGCCCGACAGCTTTTACGATGGTGGTCGGTGGATTGCGGCGGACAGCGTCGCCCCCAACGCCTCAGTGATCGTCGCACAGTGCCGGCGTTGGCGAGCCCAGGGGGCCGATATCTTCGATCTCGGTGGGGAGTCAACTCGACCTGGCGCCGCTCGCACAGAACCAGAGGCAGAACTCGCTCGAATCCTTCCGGCGATCGACCGACTGTTGAAGGATGAGATTCTGAGTGACGTTCCGTTGAGCGTGGATACCCGTCACGCATCTGTGGCGAGGGTCTGCCTGGAGCGAGGCGTAGCGATGATCAACGACGTGAGCGGTCTCGCTGATCCCGAGATGGCGGCCGTGGTCGCAGGTGCTGGAGCGGGCCTCGTGATCAACCACATGCGTGGCACGCCCACGAATATGCAGGACCACACGGACTTTGAAGACTTGGTCTCCGAGGTGGCGGACGAGCTGGCTGCCGCCGTGGAGAGGGCTTGCGCGGCAGGGCTGAACCGTCGCAATATTCTTGTGGATCCGGGGATTGGGTTCGGCAAGACGGCCCGGCAAAGCGCAGCGTTGGTCGTCTCTGCCCGGAAACTTGAGGCGAAGACCGCCTGCAAGGTGTTGATCGGCGCCAGTCGAAAGTCGTTTCTCGGGACATTGACAGGTCGCCCTGTGGAGGGCCGCCTACTAGCGAGCGTCTGTAGCGCTGTGCTCGCGGTCGAGCACGGTGCCGCTGTGGTCCGCGTTCATGACGTCGCAGAGACGGTGGAAGCCCTGAAGGTTCATCGTGGGATCGTCGATGCTGTGGACTCTATCCCTTATAGCGGGGATTCGGTCCCCGCTTGAATCTCCGAGAAATACTTGCCGCGCTGACGTGGAACGACGGGCTTGATTTTTTCTTGCTCTATCTTGTGGCGTATTTCTCTTTGCGACTGCTCAAAGGGACCCGAGCCCTCCCGGTGTTGCTCTCGGTGTTGTTCTTTGCGATCGCAGCGTTGGTCGCTCAGCAGCTCGACCTGGTGGCGATCGCTTCATTGCTCAAGTATTTTCTTGAATACGTCATCATTATTTTGATCGTCGTGTTCAATCAGGAGCTGCGGAGATTCTTGTTGCGTATGGGTCAGCGCCTGTTGCCGATGGAGCGTCGAGAGGCCGAGAGCTCCGCGGTAAAAAAGTTGGTGACAGCCTGTGAGAGACTTGCTCGGGCGCGCGTTGGCGCACTATTTATTCTCGAAGGCCGGATCGACGTTGCTCAAGTCAGCGGAGACACCGGCGCTGAGATCGATGCCGCCGTGACTTCCGAGACTTTGGTCGCGCTGCAAGTTCCGCATGGCCTTAATACAACTCACGACGGCGCAGTGTTAATCCGGCAGTTTCGGATCGAGCGTGCGGGCCTAATTCTTCCGCTCTCGGACCAGACCCTGGATCCACGTTTCGGGACACGACATCGTGGCGCGATCGGCGTCAGCGAAGAGACGGACGCTCTTGTCATCGTGCTGAGTGAGGAACGTGGGGAAATCCGCGTGGCTGAAGCGGGGAGAATCTCTGAGGTCCTCGACGCGGCCAATCTAGAGGCGCGTATTGAAGTATGGATGGCCAGTCCGCCGACGGCTGCGACCAGCACGAGCGACATGAATGTCACCGAAATATCGGTGTCCGATCGCCCCGGTATCTCGGTGACGAAAGAGACTGTTTCTTCAGACGAGCGAGCGAGAACGATCACATCGGAACGCGACGAGGGGTTGCGCTCAACGACGACACGCCCTGGCACCGTCTTGGAGGGTGAATCCAGTGGGTGATCGGTGGCTACGGGTCCTTGAAGTCCTTCGATCGGTGGGTCCGAGCGATGTTTTGAGGCTGCTCGTCCGCGGCTTAGGGCAGGCGTTCAGCCAGCAACTACGCACAAAGTCTTTGGCCCTGATCGTCGCAGTCGTGGTTTTTACCATGACTCGGGACGAGGTCCAGCGAACGTACACTGTGCCTGTCCGTATTGCGGCCGACCCAGATCGAGAGTTACTGAGCGACCTACCGACCTCGATCGAACTCGAACTTCGTGGGCCATGGACCGATATGAGCCAGGTGCGGGATGGCAACCTCGGAGTCGTGGTGATCGATCTTCGCGACGCTGAGCCTGGACCTCTGCAACTTGACACCCGTTCGGTGAACCTTCCCAATGGAATCGCCATGGTCGGCGCTCATTTTGCGCCGGTCGACCTTCGTTTCGATCCGATTGTCGAACGATGGGTGGACCTTACCGCGCGGATCGAAGGCAACGTGCATGGCGATTTCGAGCGAACGACCGTGGATGTTCAACCCACTCGTTGGCAAATCCGCGGCGCGCGGCGAGTGTTGCGGTCGATGGACAGCCTTGAGCTCGCGCCGGTTGACGTGTCTGGGGCCCGTGGGCTGGTCGAGCGCCGTGTGGCGATCGTCCAGCCCATCGAGTCGATCCGACTTCTTGGCACGGTGGGTTCCGCCGAACCGAGCGCGCTTGTTCGGGTCGGAGTCCGGGCGATCGTGGGCGAACGCGAATTGACAGTGAATGTGGAACAAGCCTTGCTCAGCCGCCTGCCGGAGCACAGTGGCGAGCGCTGGCCCGAAGCTCAAAGGGTGGTCCTGCGGGGGCCTCGTCCGGCACTGGCGGGCATAGAGCACGTACGTGAGCCCATCGTACCGCGTGTTGTCGTGAGTTCGTCGAAGGAGGTGGCGGGGAAAAAAGACCGAGGCGGTGGGACGGGGGCTGTACAGGTCGACGTCGTCTTTGAGTGGTCGTCTCTTGTGGACGAGAGGCGGCGATCGAGGCTGACGATCGACCCTGCGATCATTCGGATTTCCCTCACGTCGGCGCCCGTGTTTGAACAGGCTTCATCGGCGCCATAGGGGTGGTTCACGCCGTGTTCGCGCGTTATGAAAGCGATGTGGGCACCACACGGAAATATTTTGGCACGGATGGTATTCGAGGGCGGGCGAACGTATCGCCCATGACGGCCGATACCGCGATGAGAGTTGGAATGGCTGTCGCGGCGCATTTTGGTCGAGAGGGACGAATCGTCGTGGGTAAGGATACTCGACGTAGTTGCTATATGTTCGAGAATGCCCTTGCCTCCGGACTGTGCGCGCAGGGGGCCGACGTGATGTTGGTGGGCCCGATGCCGACCCCGGCGATCGCCTATTTGGCGCAATCGATGCGCGCAGACGCGGGGGTCGTCATTTCGGCGAGCCACAACCCTTACGAAGACAACGGCATCAAGTTATTCGCCGCAGATGGATTCAAGCTTCCCGATGAGGTGGAGTTGCAACTTGAGGCCTTGATGGTTGAAGGCGCACTTGACCACAGCCTGAAAACTGGAAGCGCCATTGGGCAAGTGGCTCGAATCGACGATGCTGGAGGTCGTTACATCACTCATGTGAAGCAGGCTTTTCCGAACCGATGCAAACTCGATGGTGTACGTTTGGTGATCGATTGTGCACACGGAGCGGCCTACAAAATTGCGCCGACGGTGCTGCGTGAGTTGGGGGCCGACGTAATTGCCGTGGGGGTCAGCCCCGATGGTCTAAACATCAATCAAGGAGTTGGCGCGATGCATCCGGAGCATCTCGCTGGTTTGGTTCGCCAATATCGCGCGGACCTGGGGATCGCTCTGGACGGCGATGCTGACCGAGCTGTGTTTTGCGACAGCGCCGGCAACGTCGTCGATGGCGATGTCGTCTTGGCGATCATTGGTCGGGAACTCGCGCGGCAGGGCGCTCTCCCGGGCAATGTCGTCGTGAGTACCGTGATGTCCAATCTCGGTCTGGAGCGTAGTCTCGCCGAGGTTGGGGTCGAACTCGCGCGGACGCCGGTCGGTGACCGATACGTCGTGGAGACCATGCGGCGCAGAGGCGCGGTGTTGGGGGGGGAGCAATCTGGCCACACGATCTGTTTGCAGCACTCAACCACCGGAGACGGCGTGATGGCGGCACTTCAGGTGTTAGGGGTGATGGTTCAGCGCGACCGCAGCCTCGCTGAACTGGCGTCCGTCATGACTCGCTTCCCGCAGGTCTCACGCAGTTTCGCAGTCTCCACAAAGCGTCCTCTCGAGGAGATGCCCAAACTACGTGCCGAAATCAGCGCGGTTGAAGCTGCGTTGGGCAGCGAGGGGAGAGTGTTGGTGCGGTACTCCGGTACCGAGTCGAAACTGCGTGTAATGGTGGAGGGAACAGAGAGGCACTCGCTCACGGCGATGGTTGATCGATTGGGTGCCATCGCAGTCGCCGAGTTGTTGAACTAGGCGCCGTTCGTGGTGCAAGAGAAAAACGATCTCTGTGCGGCCGAGCTGTGGACCGGCCGCGAGGCGGCTGCGGCCGACAGGTACACCATGGGAACGCTGGGTATGGATTCGGCCGTTCTTGTCGAACGGGCGTCGCTGTGTGTCAGCGCCCATGTCGAAGCTATCTTGTCGCTGACCGATGACCTGTGTCGGGTGATGGTCCTTTGTGGTTCAGGCAACAATGGTGCTGACGGGTTGGCGGTGGCCCGGCAACTCCATGGACGTGGATACATGGTTGAGGCGGTTTGTGTCACGGACGGTGCCGGAGAAATGGCCGCGCGACAGCGAGCATGGGCCCAATCCCATGGCGTCACCGTGCTCAGCGCTCTCCCTGAGCACCCGAGCGATTCGGTCCTCGTCGTCGACGCACTCTTAGGGACGGGAAGTCGGGGGGCCCCCAGAGGCGCAATATTGGCGGCGATCGGGTGGATCCTGGAGACAGACTGGGTCGTGAGTATCGACCTACCGACGGGGGTGAACCCCGATGATGGTACATGCCCGGGGGATGCCGTCACCGCAGCGTCCACAGTGACCTTCGAGCGCAGCAAAGTTGGGTTGCATGTCGGGGTTGGCCGCGAACAGGCAGGGCGAGTTCACGTCGCCGAAATCGGGCTGGAGTTGACGCCTGATCAGCCGACGCAGACGGCCGAGCTCATTGATCCAAGACGATTGTTTCGCATCGGTCGAGGACCGACGGTTGGCCATCTTGGAGTCGAATTTTTGACCCAAACTGCCCGCCACAAGGGCGAGCGGGGGCATGTTGGGCTGATCGCGGGCAGTCCCGGATCTTGTGGGGCGGCGATCTTGGCGGGTGCCGCGGCGCTGCGGATGGGTGCGGGGGTCGTCACGATTGTTGCAGCGGACCGCGCGGCTGAGGAGACGGCGACTCACGCTTTATTGCGGTCAAGGCCGGAGGTCATGGTGGAGGTGCGGGCGATTCGTGGACATGGAAAGCCATTGGATGGCAGCTTGGCCGCGGCTGCTGACGTGCTTGTTGTCGGCCCCGGATTGCGGGATCTTGATGCATGGCCGGAGTTGGGGGAACTCTACCTTGACGATTCACGGCCGGCCGTGTGGGACGCGAGCGCCCTTGATGCAATTCCACTCGGTGCGGGGCGCGACCAACTTGCGGCTGTAGGATCGAGGCGGATCTTGACGCCACACCCGGGCGAAGCTGCAAGGCTTCTCACGCGAATTGCGGACATCGAGTCGAGTCGATCCGGCGGTGGAGCGGAGGACACCGAGTGGAGCAGCGTACGGGTTCAAGCGTCACGGCTGGAAGTCGTTCGGCGCCTCGCAAGGTTTACGGGGGCGACGGTGATCTTGAAGGGCGCGGGGTCTCTGGTGGTGAGCAGCGTATCGGGCAGCGATTTGAGCCCTGTGGCTGTCGATATTTTCGGGTCATCGGCGCTAGCGACCGCCGGTACTGGTGATGTTCTGGCGGGACTTCTTGGGGCGCTGCTGTCGCTCTCTGTTCGAGGTGGTCGTGGGGAGACCTTGCACGCGCTGGCGATGGCAGGGCTCGTATTTCACGGTCTCGCTGGGCGAGAGGCGGCTCGGCAGGGCCAAGTGCTGGCGATGGATGTCGCATCGGCATTGCGCCGGGTACGAGGCGCGCTTGCGGAGTCCATGGGAGTGGGCTCTGTCGAGTGGCCCCTGCGCATCAAGGGATGAAGCGGGATGAAACCATGCAAGAGCCAGCGGGTGCTTTCTTCCTCAGAGTTGTGCGATAAACATTACCGAGGAAATTATGAAATACCTGAAGTTAGGACTTTCGCTTGTACTTTGCAGCAGCGCGTGTTCCGCCGACTCTAACGGCGATGGGGAGACCGACACTGCGTATGGAGACGGCGACGGGGACGGCGACGGCGACGGAGACGGCGACGGCGACGGCGACGGAGACGGCGACGGCGACGGCGACGGCGACGGCGACGGAGACGGAGACGGCGACGGCGACGGCGACGGCGACGGCGACGGCGCGACCGAACCTGATCCAGATTGCGGAATCGAAGGATTGATCGATCCCGGACAGATGATGGCCGCTGTGGGGGCGCAGCCGCATCATTTCAAAGCCCTCGCTCACACCGGAGAAGAGATCAATATTTGCAGTTTCGCCGGAAAACCACTGATGTTGGATATCAGTGCTGAATGGTGCCTCCCATGTCGAAATGCGGCAGCGTGTATAGCGAGCGACGACCAGGCCTGCAGCGACCTTTTTCCCGATTTTTCCGAGAATAATCGCCTGGAAGACCTCCTGAGCGTTGTTCGCACGATTCGAGAACGGCTTGAAAAAGACGAAATTAACTGGGTAACGTTCTTGACCGACAAGCAAGAGGGAGGAATCCCCGAGCTTGTTGATCTACAAGCGTGGGAGGAGCAATACAGACGGAACAATGTTTGGATCCTTTCAGATCCGGACGTGACCATGCGCTCGTGGTTGTTGCCTGAAGGCAAGGGGATTCCCTACACAGCGCTAGTGGATTCGGAATTCAACTACAAAAACATCAACGACGGTGCAGAGTGGCCGGGGCTGGCGACCGCTCCTTGAGCGATCAGCTAGCGAAACGCGTTTTGAGACGTAAGAAAAAGCTCTCGTAGTAGCGGAAGCTGATCCATGCCACTCCGTAGGTCGCCACGGTCACGATGAGGAAAACGATTGATCCGTGACGGCCGAGGTGGTTGGCCAAGAGCTTTCCTACAACGTTGTGTGTGAGCATGTGGAGAAGATACATGCCGTAGCTGACGACGCCGATGCGCACCATGGGTCGCCATTTCATGAGTATGGCGATGCCATGATCCTCTCGGATCGTACAGGCACCCACCAAGGCGACCATGAGTGTATAAACGAGAAAGAAAGGCGTTTGCATGATGCAAACACCTGCGATGACCGCAACAAGCAGAACAGGGCTTGCGAGCTTGTGACCAAGAATTCTGTACGCTGCTGAAAAACCGAGTTTTGAATGAAGGGTATGGGCGAGCACGACCCCCATGCAAATCGGCAGGGCAATGCTGGTGATGATCGTATGGGTTAGAGATCCGCTTTCGAGAGGTAGTGCCCCCGAAGAGGCGGCACATGCCACGGCAATCACGACGAGCATGGCGATCAGTGATTTTCGTACACCGAGATAACGCTCGACTCCGGGCCAGATGAGATAGAACTGTTCTTCAGTGGCGAGCGTCCAGGCAAAGTAAAAAATTACTCGACCTCCAGTGAGCGGAACGAACCAGTTGGAGGTGTAGGTCAAGAAATAGGGCAGGTTGCCGAGAAATGCTTGGCCGGGACCTGTGTTCCTTTCCATCACAAACACCAGGGCGATATAGGCCAACAACACAGTGTAGTAGAGCGGGAAAATTCGTAGCGATCGCCGGGCGTAGAATTTTTTTAGATTTATTGTGCCGTTTCGGTCGCGTTCACGCAGTAGCAGTGTGGTGATCAAGAACCCGCTGATGGCGAAGAACAGCGACACGCCCATGGCTCCACGATGTTCTGCGAAAGTCCCGGGGAAAGCTGGGCCGGCCGTGTGGTGCCAGATGACCGCGAGAATGCTGATACACCGCAGACCGTCGAGGGATCCAAAATGTTTGGTGGCCTCGAAGACGCTCCTTGGAGTCGACATGACGGGGTTGTACGGGAGCCCGGCCTCTGAGACAAATCGTGTGGATTCCTCGGCGCCACAAGAGCCAAGGTGACACTCGCGGCTTGATTGGTTTCGACACCATCGCCATAACCATGACCGTGGCGGAAGGTACGGTTCGCTGGCCCGGTAAAGCCCCGCCAAGCGCGGATGTCTCGCTAGGAGGGAGGCCGGTGGCGTGTATCACACACGGATGTCTAGACCGTTCGGCCGGAATAAAACGGACTGTGACGTAAGGAATGACCGACCGTGGGGCCTTCGCGTCGATTTGGTGGTGTTCGTGGACGTGACGAGGCTCTTTCACCCGCGAGCGGGCCGAGTTGTGGCAATCTTTGCGCGTGACAACCCACGCTGACCTTGGAGGCGCTCTTGGCGCAGATCGTTTTGAGCGAGCGATATGTCGTGTCGAAAAGCTCATGGGGTTGTGTCGCCGAGACCTGCGGAGATCATCGTGGTCGGTTCTTCGCGTGACCTTAGTGGTGGGCGTAGGCGTGTGTATGGCCGCATGCCGCCCGGCGCCTGACGGGCCGTCACAGGGTACGACGGAGGTTGAAAAAACGAGTGCCAAAGAACCCGAAAATCCAGTGTCCCAAGCCGAGTTGGTGGCGAAGGTCCAATCCGCAAAGGCGAGAGTCGAGGCTGGGAGCCCGTTTCGGCTTGGCGCCGGCGATGCGAACTTTGCCGAGGTGGCGGCGGATCTCCGTCAGGTGATCGCTCAGGCTGAAGATTTGCACTTACGAGCCAATGCCAGTTTGCTGTTGGGCTCACTTTTCGAATCCCGTGCCGACCTTCGCTCGGCAATTTCGTACTACCAACAGGCCCGCATGCTGCTACCGAAGGAAGCGAGCCCACGGGCGGTATTGGCGATGGCACTCGCTGCGGACCATCAATGGGATCGCGCGATTGCAGAACAAAAGGTGGTGGTTTCGCTGGTGCCAAACGACCTTCAAGGACGGCTTATTTTCGGCGAAATACTCACAAAATCGGGTCGAAAAAAGGAAGCTGCGCTCGCCTACGCAGAGTATGAGATGCGACGCAAGGGGCTTCTTGATGGCTTGACGTTGACCCGAGAAGGTGCGTACGTGACGGACAGAGCAGAAAGAGCCCAGTGTGCCGGTTTTCTCGCGCACGCTGCGGACAACGGCACGGCACTTGCTCTAATGACCGCGTTTGGGATGGATCCCGATCCGGGGGTCCGGGCCGAGATTGTCGGGGCCATGGGCTATCAGCGTCTCTTGGGCTACCGCGATTTCTTGAGGGATCAGAAAACTTCAGAAAAGGATCCTCGCGTGCTCGAGGCGATGAATTGGGCGCTTGCGGAGATCGATCGTGACCCGGTAGACTCCCGTCCGACCGCCAAACCTCCGGCTGCGGACCCGTTTCAACCCGGTCCGATTGACGCAACCCCAAAAAAGACGGATGTTTCTGGCAGATCCGATGGCGAATCCACCCCCAGCGTCGCTGGAAGTCACTGATCTGACTTTTCGCTACCCGGGCGCCAATGACCCGGCGCTTGCGGAGGTCAGCTTTACGATCGAACCGGGTCAACGAGTCGGTCTGCTGGGGCCGAATGGCGCCGGAAAATCGACGCTCATGCGCCTAATTTGTGGCTATCTCCCGCTACCGACCGACGGTCTCAGCGGGCCGTCGGCTCAGATTAAAGTCGCTGGGTTCGACGTCTATGACGACTCTTTGGCGGTTCGGCAACGTGTCGGCTACCTGCCCGAACAGGTGCCTTTGTATGCCGAGTTGCGAGTGCGCGAACACCTTGATTTTCGGGCAACGGTGAAACGGGTCCCTCGGCGTGGCCGTCGTATCGAGGTCGAGCGTGTGGCTGAGCTGAGCGGGTTGCAGGTGATGCTCGACATTCCGATTCACAAGCTGAGTCGGGGTTATCGCCAACGTGTCGGAATCGCCGACGCCTTGTTGGGCGCGCCCCCACTTGTGGTTCTTGATGAGCCGACCGTCGGGCTTGATCCAAATCAAGTCCAGGGGATTCGGACCATGCTGCGTGAACTCGGGGGCACACAGACCCTCATCTTTTCGTCGCACATCCTCGCGGAGGTCGACGCCCTTTGTGACCGAATTCTGATTTTGTCTCGTGGTCGACTGGTGACTGACGAACGCGTCGACGACGCGCTGGCCGCTCACAGCCTGGTGGTGGAGTGGCCAGATAGCCGTCCCCTACAAGTGGGCGAAGAGTGTTTAGCGGCGGCATGGGCGGCTGCAGGGGGGAGCGGGGAAGTTCCGTTGGAGATCATCCAGGTCCCGGGTCGGTTTCGGGCGAGGATCATGTGCACGGGATCCGATGGGACCCCATCGTTTCGTGGACCCGAGCTTGCGCAGGCCATCGGAACGGCCGCCTTGGCATGCGGTTTGCCATTGAGTCGTCTTGAGACAGGAGGTCGCCGTCTTGAGGAACGTTTCGCAACGGCCACTGGTTTTATCGAGGGGCACGATTGAGATGTCCGCATTGATTCGCAGCGTCGTTGGATTATGGGACTGGACGGTCGGTGTTCATGCCATCGCTCGGCGGGAGCTTCTGTCTCTGTTTGTGACCCCGCTTGCCTACTTGGTGGCGACTTTGTTCTTGCTCGATCAGGGCTGGAATTTCTCCTTGCTGCTGCGTTTCTTGAACGACCCGCTCGCCGCGCCAGGGCCGGTGATGCAGTTCTATTTTGGGGGCAGCTTTTTTATTTTTTGGCTTCCGGTGATTTTCATTTGTTCGGCGATCAGCATGCGTCTCGTGGCCGAGGAACGACGCATGGGAACGCTCGAAGCCTTGCTGACGGCGCCGCTGCTACCTTCCCAAGTCATTGTCGGGAAGTTCTTCGGTGCCTACGTCTTTTACGTGCTGCTCTGGGTTCCGACCATTGTTTTTTATGTGCTGCTACGGAGTGCAGCCGCCGGGAGCGGAGTGACGCCAGAGTTGGGGCCAATCCTCGCGGGTTATCTGGGAACGGCTCTGGTCGGCGCGAGCTGTCTGGCGATTGGGATGGTGGCGTCGACGATCGCTCGGAACCAACTCGCCGCCGCGTTGGGTACCTTTGTAACATGCTCGATCATGCTCTTGGCCGGATTGCTGGTCGACCAAGTCGATTCGGCGGAATTGTCCGCGGCGCTGGCGTGGACCAGCTTGTTGGTCATGATGCAGGAGCTGGCACAAGGGATCGTCGATGGTCGGTGGATCTGGTTGCATCTGGCGCTTGTATCGTCGTGTCTCGCGGTCGCTGTGGTGATCGTCGATCCTCGCCGCACCTGGCATGCGATCGTGCGAGCGGGCCTATTCACGATATTCGCCGCGCATCTTGGGGTGTTCGCGGGGCGTCATGGTGAGCGCCAGGACTGGACCCACGGACAGGTTTATACGCTGTCAAAGCGTGCTGAAGACGTCTTGTCGAAGCTCGCCGGACCGATTGAGGTCACGGTGGTTGTGCCAACAACCATCGGAGGAGGTCGCGCCAATCCGCTGCGGGCTGAGCTTCACGAGGTTCTGATGAGAATGGGAAAACGGGCACCGGCCCTGCGTGTTCGCCTCATCGACCCTGATCGCGACCGACAAGAGGCGGAGAGGCTGCTTCAGGACTACTCACTCGCGGGTCGAGAGTTGGCCGATGGTGTCGTATTGGTCAGGGCAGGGCAGGGGACACAGCTGCGCCGTGCACACCTGTTACCCTCGGACCTCGTGACTTACGCGACGGGGCCCACCGTTCAGGCCACTGGACCCCGTGTAGAAGCGTTCCGCGGCGAAGAGGCGCTGCTTTCCAAATTCCTTGAGGTCAGCGAGGAGCGAAAAATTCGAGTTTGCTACACCCAAGGGCACGGCGAACCAGCCTACGACAACCTGGAGCCCTTCGCTGGATACGCCCACCTCAAGGACATGCTCACGAAGTCGAATCTCGAGATGCGCCAGGCTCAGCTCGACGATAGCGATGGGCTGGCCGACTGCGATGTGTTGCTGGTCGCCGGCCCCCAAGGTGTCCTTCCGCCTGGGCAGATTGGAAACATCACGGCATTTATGGAAGGAGGCGGAGCGATGCTTCTGCTTTCAGGTGCTGTGGTGATGCGTGGCGCCGCCGAGATTGTTCCCCACGGGCTCGAGGCGCTAACGGCTCGCTACGGCATTCATTTTGGTGACAGGATGGTCTTGGATCCACACTCGATGCCATCTGCGACCCCGCTATTGGCCTTTACTCTCGATCAAAATTGGAACGATCATTCGGTGACCCACAGCCTTCTGACGCGGCCCGTCTCGTTCATGATGGTTCGAGAGCTTTGGATCGACGGGATCGGTACAGCGTTGGTCTCTGTAGGAGAAGAGGGCTGGGCCGAGACGGATATTCAGGGGCAGGATCAGCGTTTTGACAAGGAGGTCGATCGTGCGGGTCCAATCCCCATCGCAGCGGCGGCTGAGCGCGACGGGGCGCGAATCGTCGTCGTCGCTTCGGATCAGTTCGCGCTGAATCACTGGCTTCGAGAGGATGTGGCGTACGACCATGGTCGAGACCTCATCCTCAACGCGATTGGCTGGTTGACTCAGCGCGATGAATTGTTAGGCATTCGCGCGCGGGAGCGCGAGCACGTCAAACTGGTGCTTCAAGAGGAGCAACTCTATCGGATGACCCTACTTTGCTTGCTGGGTCTTCCTTTGTTCTCGATCGCACTCGGATTTATTGTGTTGTGGAGGCGTCGATGAGTCGCGCGCGCGAGAACTATGTGGTTACCGCGCTCTTTGGGGTGGCGGCGCTCGCTGCCGCGGGTCTTGTTCATTTCGATCCGTGGTCGAACGACGAGAGGACCGTGGCGATGGTTTCGACTCGATCGGCGGCGCGGAGGGTGTTTCCGGCACTTGGTGACAGAGATGTGAACCGGGCAACAATCGAACTTCAGGGACCTGGCGGGCCACTTGTTCGCCTCGTGCCAGGTCCTGGGGGACAACATCATCTGCTCGAGGGGGACGAACTCTTGGGACCTGCCGACCCGGAGGCCGTACGCGGCACCTGGGCTTCGTTGAGAATGGCAACAACGCTACGTTCAGTCCAGACTGGAAGCGATCTGGGCAGCGGTCAAGGTGGGATGATCAGGGTCTCATTCCCGGACGGTAGTGCGAGTTTGACACTGGGGAGAGAGGCTCCGGATGGCAGCGGCATCTACGGTCTTTTAGGCCAGGAAGATGACGATCCGTGGGTGGTGGAGATGGAGATGAAGTGGCTGGTCGAACAGCCATCACGTGCATGGCTCGCGCGACGAGTAAGTCCGCTTGACCCAGAAGACATCTCGGCGCTGGCTTGGGGGGAGTCGCTCGCCCTCGGTCGTGGCGAGGATGGTATTTGGCGGGTGCAGGTGGGTAAAAAACCCGCGATCTTGTCGAACGGGGCCGTAAACCAACGACTTGACCGACTGCTCTCGGCTCGTCTCGATCCTCTGCTCGCTCGGGCTAAAATCTCTCCTGACTCGCTTCGGCCATGGATTGTCTTGACCACTCACGAGGGGCAAAGCTCGACGTTGGTTCTTGGAGAGGATTGCCCGGGCCACTCGGACCGCCGTGTCGTCGACCGTGGGCCCGGGCTGCTTGGCTGTGTCCCGAAGGACCTCACGACGCCTTGGGACGTGACACACTCCACATCCGCACTGCTCGAGTCTCGTTTGATTCCCCATGGCTATGGACGAGTCCTGGTCGTCGATCAGCGTCTTCCGGAACGTCGACGCCTGCGCCGGCGAACCGGTGGCTGGCTACTCGAGGACGGTGATCGGAGGGATCCGGCGGATGAGGCCGAGGTTTTTCGCTGGTTCGACGCGATTGCCCGCCTCGAAGTCGAAGCGATCGAAGATCCTTCTGAGGAACGGCCCGAGGTCGAAGTTGAGTTCGAAGCGGACTGCGAGCTCCTGTTCGAGATGGACACCACCCAGGTCTTGATGCTGCGCTGCGATGAGCGAGAACAGGAGCTATGGTGTTCAAGAGACGACGGCCCGCCGTTGCGTGTAATTGGTGGGCGAGCGGCGATTGCGTCGAAAATCCTTGGCTTTGATCGCAACACCTTTGTCGACCGTCGATTGACCGCCATTGCTTCTGGGGACGTTCGAGCGATCGAGATTCTGCCTGGGGGGGCTACGTCTGGATCGGTTCGTCAGAGTGTGCATCGCGATTTGGGTACGTGGAAGCTTGATTCCCCCGCCCATCCTGACGGTGACGGCGCCCTGGATGAAGTTCGCCTTGAGGCTCTTGTGGCGGTGGTGGGAGGATTGCGCGCGGATTCCTGGGTCGCAGACACCCAGGCCTTCGCCGATGAGTCGCCACTGCGTATTCTCGCTCTCGACGTAGCGCCACGATCCGGGCCCTCAGGTCGTGTTGAGATCGCGCTGCATCGAGGCTGCGTGGTCGTCGTCGATGATCAGCAGCCGGCTCATCTCTCTACTGCCGATTGTGAAGGCCTCGGTGGCGATTTGTTTTTTGACGATCCGCTTCGATTTTGGATGGACGGGGCCAGGAGCATTCAACTTGGTGAGGGACGCGACAGTCAATTGTTTCGTCACGAGCACGAGCGATGGACCACAGATGCGGGAAAGACCGTTGATCCCGCGATGATACATCAACTCGAAGAATGGCGCAGCATGCGCTCAGTTGGGTTGGTTCGCGGAGAGCAGCCTCTCGGGCGAAGTGCCGTGCTGACGATCCGCCGGGACGATGGACCGACCATTACGCTCGACGTCGGACCGAGCTGGATCTCGCTACACGACGCGAATTGGTTCTACAGGACCGTGCGCCAAGTAGAAGCCTCCGAATAGCCGACGTACAACGGAGAAGAGCCGAATGAACAGAGAGTTCATTCGGCTCTTGCTTGAGCCGGAGCCCGTAAGGGGCCGGCTGAGTTCCGTTGTTTAGTGGCCTTTTTTCTTGGCCGCTGCATTCATGCGCTGAATGTCCTTGGCCATCTGCGCCTCTTGGGTAGCAACGGTCTGCGGGTGCACCGGAGATCCGGGCGGCCAAACCTCAAGTGCGGTGCCGGTGTCGGCGTCTGTCGCCATGTAGGACACAAAATCGATGAGGCCGACATCCGTGGCGAAGCCCGTGTTCGAGAAGCGCTTGAAGACGCCCTTGATCTTGTACTGCTTGCCCTTTTCAATGGTGACCTGCGGAACATCCTTCCATTGGCCCATCTCCCACTCAGGGATTTGGTACGCGTAGCTCACGATCATGAGGGCGCGCTTTTTACCCTTTTCTCCCGCCGAGTCGGTGATCCAAAAATGCGGCTGTTTCGAAGGGGGACACAACTCACCTTCCGGGCACTCCAGAGGAATGTAGATGTCCTGCACATAGCCCTTGATCCAGACTTCTTTGCCAGCTTCGCCTTCTTTGAGGTTCTCGTCGATCTTTGAGCGCAAGCCGTAGATCGAGTAGGAGCCGTCTTCCCATTTCTCTGGGGCTTTTCCTTCGTCGAAGTTGGGCGAGGCGGGAAGCTCGACGTTGATCTGTGGAAGGACCTCCTTCTTTTGAGCAGCGGCTTCGGCGGCGGCTTGATCGTCACAGCCGGAAGTGACGAGAACGATTCCAAGAGAAACAGTCAGCGATGCGATGGTATTCGGGCGATTCATCGAAGGTTAGCCTCCAGGGCTTCCAATTAGGCGGGCGGTAAATCCGCCTGGTCAGCATTATCACGCACCAGGCCAAATTATCAATATGCGCTTCGTCACGCGCCCTTGCGCGTTTTGTGCGCTTTGCGCGGTGAGCCGGAGGTCTCGGCGCGGGGGCTTTGAGAGGGTAGTCTCCCGCTGTTCGTGATCGAAACTCTTCAACCTCGACTCACCCGAAAGCCCGCAGCGGCGGGCCACGTAGCGAGAATGCTGATCGGGGCGCTTCTTACGGCGTCTTGCGGGGCCGAGTCTCGTGAAAAATTGGCCACACGCACCGACATCGAGACGTCCTCGGAACCCATCGGCTTTCAACAAATTGCGTCATTGGCGGGAAGTGAGAACCTCAGTATCGCGGTGCGCCAATTGCCACGAAGCCTGGATCCCCTGGGAGATCTGGAGCCTTGGGCCGCACGCGCGGCCGATGATCTTGTGTTCGAGGGGCTCACACGAAGGAGCGAAAAAGGCGCGCCGTGGGGAGAGCCTGCGCTGGCCGATCGCTGCGTCGTCGATATCGAGCACGGGGGTCGTGCTGTGAATTGTCACATCCCGCGGGAACGCTACTTTCATGATGGGCAGGAGGTTGAGGTCGCAGACGTCGTCTATAGCCTGGAGTTTTGGCTCGATCGTCGTCGGGCCTCACTGCGGCATCGGCACGGACTTGGCGGACTAAAATCCATTGAGGTTGTCGACGGGCCGCGTGAGGACAGGGACCAGGGCCGGTGGGTCCGTGTTGGTTTCTCCCGCGCGGAGCCGCTTATACTGGAGTTGATCGCGGCGATGAAGATTGTTCCGCGACGTCGACGCCGCGGTCGGGAAAACGAATTTCGGACCAGCCCCGTTGGCACAGGTCCGATGCGTGTGACGACTCTCTCGAGCGAGCGCTGGATTTTTGAGCGCGTCGATGACTGGTTGCGTCCCGAACGATCTGCAATCGCATTGGCGGGGCTGGAGCTTCGGCAGGTCAATGACGGTGCCCAGGGATTAACGCTCGCGCGAAGAGGAGAGGTCCATATTTTGGACCGAGTTGCACAAACACATATTCCCGTAGAGCTAGGAAAACCGGCGATGCACGCGCGCTTTGAAGCTTGGTTGGTTTCGCCGCCTCGTTTTGATTGCTTGCTCTACAACATGGCGAACGGTCTCCAGGCCGGCCCGCGGCTGCGTCGGGCACTCGATGCAGCGATTCCTCGCGCCGCGCTTGAACGCGACGTATATGCGGCTCCGGGCCTAACGGTGCGGGCGCCCGTTGATCTTCATGATCCGGCACCGATCGATTTGAAGACCTTGATCGACGCGCGCTCCGACGATCAGGGCCGTGCCGGGCTTCCGAACTGGTTGGACCCCATCGATGACGAGCATGGCCGAATCGGTGCCGCATTGACGCTCGATACGTTGGGGTGGAAACTTGAGCGAGAAGTACGGCGAAAGCCTGGTGGGAACCTACGGCTCGCGTTGATGTGGGATGGACGGACGGGACGGGCAGAGCGTGTCTCCAAGGCGATTCGCGGACAGTGGCGAGCGCTCGGTATTCAGACACCAGAAGCGACCGCAACATGGAACTATTTGATGACGCTCATGGGGCGCGGAGAGTTTGACATCGCAATGATGAGGATGACTCAACACACCGACGCTGATCTCTACCCGTATTTTCACAGCCGCGGGGAGCTGAACCTCGCCGGAGTTGCGGACGGCGAACTCGACCGGGCACTCGAGTCCTATCGAACGGCGGTTGGCCAAGCCGAGCGTCGCGCGGCCAAGGAAGACGTCGCCGAGCGGCTAAGCAAGCTGCAGGTGGCGAGCGTCTTGTATGCCCCCGCCCATGTCATGCTTGTCGCGCGGCGCGTCCGTGGTCTCGAATTTGAGGACGACCTTCCGAGGCTCGATAAGCTCGGGCTCGAGGCCTATCGCCCAAACGCTTGGCAGTGAAGATCGGGGATCCGCACTTTTCTTGGAGATGTAGGTGTTCCTGCTACAAGTCCCCTACGAGGAGGAACGCTACCGATGACGACCTGGATTTTTCTTGTCTCCCTTTTCCTTTCCACCGCTTCTGACCTGGCCGAGTCGGTCGAAGACAGCGCAATTGAGGCGACCGCGTCCCAGGCTCTCGCCACGGAGATGCGATATCGCGGAATCGAGCGACTGTTGGCGAAATTTTCCGAAGAGCGGCCGTAGACCTGTCTAGACCTTGCGGCGCGGAGCCACTAGAGGGTAGGTCTATCGGGTGCCTGTGCGCAGTATGACCGGCTTCGGCGTTGCCGAAGGTAGATGCGATGATCTTCGAGAGGGCCGTGTTCATGTGGAGCTTCGCTCCGTGAACTCTCGCTTTCTTGAGCTCAAAATCCGACAGCCTTACGGTCCGCAAGTTGAGCACCAGCTTCGCCAACGGGTCGAGTCCGCGATCCATCGCGGCCGCGTCGATGTGCGGATCAACATCGTACAGCCCGATGATTCGGCGGATCCTTCGAGCCCTATCGCCTTTGGGGTGTCGAACTCGTCGGTCGAACGTACGCTCGATGCCCTGGCTCGAATCGAGCGGATCGCGGTCGAAAAAGAAGTCACGCTTTGTTCATCGAGCAGTCTCGATATTTTGAGGTACTCGGCCTCCCTTGGGGCGACGACAGAAACGGCTGTGGCCCCCGCATGTCTCTTACCCACGCTCGAGCGAGCGTTGGCCGATCTCGAAGAGATGCGGTTGAATGAGGGGGAGGCCCTGGGAGATGTGCTGAATGAACTTTGTGGCAATCTTGGGCGTTGTGTGATCGAACTCGAAGGGGTCCTTGAAGGAGAGTCCGAGCGTATTCACGCAGTCCGGGAGGCGAAGATTAAGGACCTCCTGTCACGATCGGATGCCAGTGCGTTGGACCCCACTCGCCTGAGCCAGGAGGTCGCATTACTGGTGGCGCGCGGTGACATCGCTGAGGAAATCGCCCGAATTTCGAGTCACCTCGCCCAGGCGAAAGACGTACTGGCGGAGCCGGACGCGACGGGGCAGGGGAAACGTCTCGATTTTCTTGCCCAAGAGTTGCTACGAGAGGTCTCAACTATCGGTAGCAAAGTCACAAGTCACGAGGGAAGCGCGATCGTCATCGCTCTAAAAGCTGAGGTCGAGCGAATTCGAGAGCAGGTCCAAAATGTCCAGTGAGACATCGGCTGCCGGCCTTTTGTTCGTTGTCAGCTCTCCATCTGGCGCCGGAAAGTCAACTTTGTGCAAGCGCTTGCGTGACGAGTTTCCCCGGCTTGGTTTCTCGATATCGTACACCACTCGCCCGCCGCGGGCCGGAGAGACTGACGGGGTTGAGTATCATTTTATCGCGCCGGATCGTTTTCAGGAGATGGTGCAGAAGGACGAATTCGCCGAATATGCCATGGTACATGGCAATCTCTACGGCACGTCCAGAGCCCAGGTAAGCGAGGCTCTGGATTTGGGCGATGATCTGATCTTCGATATTGATTTTCAAGGCGGGCGGGCTTTGAGGAGCCGCTTTCCGGCATCGATCGTCTCCGTCTTTATCTTGCCACCAAGCATGGAAGAGCTTGAGCGCCGTCTTCGTGCGCGCGGGACGGACGCCCCTCAAATAATAGAGAGTCGAATGCGTATGGCAAGATCTGAACTCGAGCACTTCGATGAATATGATCATATTATCGTCAACGATCGACTGCAGCCAGCCTACGACGCCCTTCGAGCAGTTTATCTCTCGAACTTGCACAAAATGGATCGCCAACGACATGTAGCGGAGGCGCTGCTAAAAAATGACAGCACAACATCCCTCTGTTCCTAGATCGAGGCCCGCGAGCAAGAAGAGCGAACGTCGACCGCTCGATGCGGAGGAACTCGCCTCTCTCCGAGAGCGTTTTGGTGCAGTGTTGCATGAGCTGCTTGTGCTCAATCCTGGGGCAGACACCCGCCTTCCTGAGCAGGCCTTCGATGTGGCAATTCGCTCGCATTTCGACCAGCGTCGTCGAAGCGGTGAGCCCTATTTGATTCACCCAACGCGGGTGGCCTTGACCATCGCGCGGATGGGCCTCGGGCCCGTGAGCATTGCAGCGGGCATCCTTCACGACGCGGTTGAGGACTCTGAAATCACTGTTTTCGAACTGGCTGAGACCTTCGGTCGGGACGTCGCACAGATCGTCGATGGCGTGACGAAACTTGGCAAGGTTCCGTATCTCTCGCGCCAGGAAAACCAGGCGGAGAGCTTTCGAAAGATGCTGGTTGCGATGAGCCGGGACATTCGTGTGCTTCTGGTGAAGCTCGCAGATCGCCTCGACAACATGCAGACGCTGGAGCATATGCCTCCGCTGAGTCAGCAGCGAATCGCTCGCGAGACCATGGACATCTTCGTCCCCTTGGCGGGCCGGCTCGGTGTGGATTGGCTGCGTCGAGAGCTTCGGGACCTGGCCTTTCGCTATCTTGAGCCGGTGCGCTACGCTGAGATTTTGGCGAGCAAAGATGCGTTGCTTTCTGCCGACCCCGATTTTGTCGATCGAACCTTAGAGCGGCTTCATCAGGCATTTACAAATGATCCCGAGCCGAGCCGAGCCGTCGCGGAACATGGGCCATTGCGAATGGGGGACGAATCCGATCACGCTCCCCGATGGCGGGAGGGAATCTTCGGTCCCGTCGAGCTGCGCGCCTCAATGCGGCCGATTTATGCCATGCATCACCGGTCGCTAGACACGGGGCGGGAGCTCGATCAAGTCGCGGACGTCGTGACCTATCAAGTTGTGACGCAGACGCACGAGGGGTGTTACGCGGCGCTCGGTCAGGTTCATTCAGCATTCAAGCCGGCTCCTGGCCGATTTCGTGACTATATCGCGCTGCCCCGGCCGAATCGCTATCGGGCTTTGCATACTGTGGTTACCGACCGTGGCGGCGTTCGGATGGAGGTTCAGATCCGTTCTGAAGCCATGGACACGACCGCGGAACGGGGAATTGTTGTCGACCTACGCAGAGGTAGCGAAGGAGAAGCGAGCAAACTTCAATGGTTGAGTTCTCTGGTCGACTGGCAGAACGAAGTGCTCGATCCTCACGAGTTTATCGCAGCAGTCAAAGCCGACCTTTTTGCCGATGAGGTTTACGCGTTCACTCCGGAGGGCGATCTTAAGACTTTCCCCCGTGGTGCCACGCCGATCGATTTTGCATTTAGCATTCACACCGACGTTGGCATGCATACCTCTGGCGCCCGAGTCAACGGGGAGGTCGTGGCCTTACGCTACCTCCTGCGTCAGGGGGATACTGTCGAAATATTGACCGATCCTACGGTTTGGCCGCAGGCCGGCTGGCTTGAGATGTGCGCTGGTTCGCGCGCACGGGCCAAGGTTAAGCACTACATTCGCCAGCTTGAGCGAGATCGCCTCGAAGCGGCGGGCCGGGCCCTTGTCGAACAACTCGTTCGCCAGGAAGGGGCTGCGCTCACGGATTTTGAGGCCAACGGCCGACTGAGCGAACAGATCGAGGCCCTTGGCACCCCGAAAGAACGTGGCGTGGGGGGGGTCTATGAGGCCATCGCCGACGGCCAAATTGAAACCGAAGCCGTCGTGCGCCTTTTGATCCCGAAAGAAGAGTCTGCGGCACGCAGCGGAAGTTTGTTTTCCCGAATGTTGCGACACGTGCCAGGCATAGGCCGCGGTGAACTTCGTTCCACGGCGCAGGGATCGGCCAGCGCCCCCATCATTCTCACACGCGACCGAGTCACCGGCCCGAAAGGCACCGTTCAGTTGGCTGCGTGTTGTTCGCCTTTGCCAGGAGATCCTTTGATCGGTTTTCTCGTGCGTGGCCGAGGGATCTCGGCCCACGTGGAAGGTTGTAGCGAGACCTTGGCGCAGATCGAACAGCGGCGAGTTTTTTTGGCCTGGGAGGAAGGCCTCGAGCTTGAGCGTCCTGTCACTTTGAAAGTTCGGACATGGAACAAGGTTGGGTTGCTAGCCGAGATGAGCCGCGCGTTTTCAGCCCATGGAGTCAATATCAAGGAGGCGAACTGCCGGACCGACGAGGAAGGCCGTAATCTGGCGGTGAATACCTTCAACGCGACGGTACGCTCACTCGATGAGCTTGAGTCACTGTGCCTTCGGCTCCGTGAAATTCGCGGAGTCATCGGTGTAGAACGAGTTTTTTTTGAAGGGCGCGAATAGCTTGAAGGCTTGTGAACGTGCTCTATGGGGCCCGGAGTGTGGACTTGGATCTCGATTGCACACAGGTTGACACTGACGCTGGGCCCGGATAATCAAGCGACAGGTAGAGCGACATGGCTTCATTTACAAAGATTCTCAAAATAAAGCGCAAACGACGCCACAAGAACGCCGGGCACAAGCGTAAGATGATCATGGCCAAGGCCAGTACGCTCTCAGCGGAGGCGTTTTTTGCGTCCTGTGGCGAAGTGGGCAAGCGCGCTCCCGCGAAAAGCTGAGCGGTCCAGCGATTAGGGACCGCCAATTGGACACACCCTCGCTGACTTAGAGCCTAGTTCGGCAGACGGGAAATCCAAAGCGACAGGCACCGACCCGGGTGTCTGTGAAAATGAAGCCCCTTGCGGGGCTTTTTTCGTGGTTGTGAGGTGCGTTTTTGCTCAAGATGGCACACGTATTTGCGGAGAGTTGTTGTCGCTTGATCTCCGAGCCTGTGTACTGGGAGTTTTCTTGCCCCTAGCTCTGTCCCCCGCGTACTCTCGGCGTGCACATCCTACGTGTGCGGAGCCCCCATGACGACACCGGCGCCAGAGCTATCCCCAGGAACTGTGATCAGCAACTACACCCTTGGCGCGAAGTTGCGTGTGCGCTCGGGGGCGGCGACCTACGTCGCCACGAGCCCCGAGGGAACCGCCGTTCACATCACAATTTATGCAGGGGCTTGTTTCCCTTCGACGTTGATCCGTGAGCGAACGCTGCGAGAGCTTCGTCAACTTGTGTCCGTGTCGGCACCGCAGCTGGCCAAGGTGATCGCCGCCGGGAAGCATGGAGACGACGGTGTCTTTGAGGTCAACGAAATTGTTGAGGGGACCGGAATGGACAGCGTCGGCAAGCTGTCAGCCGCAGAGATGGCCGGTGCGATCGGTGCGGTCGGCGAGGCGCTCCTCGCAGCACAACGAGTCGGAGTTATTCATCGAAACCTAGGACTCGGGTCCGTGTTTAGCACCCCAGCGGGTATCAAGGTCTTAGGGTTTGCCGTGGGCGAACCCCAAGGTGACGGTGCCTTTGGAAGCATCGATACCCTTGCGCCAGAGCAGGTGAGTGGCAAGGTCGTCGACCAACGTTCACTGATTTACAACCTTGCGGCCATGGGCCACCAGTTGCTGACGGGAGCCCCGATTTACGACGGAACGACCGCGGAGAAGCTTCAAGCTCATCAGGCTGCAGAGTTGCCGGCGGACGTTCATGAGAAGCTTCGACGGGCGCTGAACAAAGAGCCGAGGACTCGGCCGATGATGTTAAAACAGTTTTTGATCGACGTGGTGTCGATCGGTGGACTTGCTGCGAGTTCCTCGAATGCAGCAGGGGCGGGAACCCGCGATATTCCTCCTGCAGCAAAGCCAAGCACTCGCGGATGGACGATGTTTATGGACGCCGCGGAGGCCGAGGGTCCGGCGCCGTCGCCCGCAACGCCGTCGCCGGAGGCCTCTGCTCCCGCCGGGGAACCGCCATCGACGAATGCTGAACTGCCAGCGGCGGGCGCGAAACCGAGCACACGAGGATGGACGATGTTCATGGATGCGGCCGATGCGGAGGGGCCCACAACGGCATCAGAGCCTTCGACGCCGATTGTGTCGGCACCGATCTCGGAAAAAAACGTGCAGGATGCAAAGCCGAGCACGCGCGGCTGGACGATGTTCATGGATGGCGACGAGGCGAGTTCGTCGGGCGCGGCCGCCCCCGCGGCTTCGAGCCCGGCCGCGCCGCCCCCCGCGGCCGCGGCTACGGGGCCTGCTGGCCAGGCACCCTCGACCCGGGGGTGGACAATGTTCGCGGATACCGCGAGCACCCCGGCCGCTCCCTCTGTCGCTGAGCCAAAGGTCGCACCGGCGCCGCCCCCCCCCTCGGACAATCCGTCGGTAGGGCAGGCTGGGGCCGTGCCTTCAACTCGAGGTTGGACCATGTTCATGGATGCACCGCTGCCCGAAAGCGGAGATGAGAAGTCCCCGACGCCTGAGATTCCGGCCGCTACCGCTGCTGCAGCACCGGCCGCCACGGCAACATCCGCGGTCGATGGAGCCTCGGACACGAAGGGATGGACTGTCTTTGTGGACCAGCCCGCCGTTGAGTCCGCAGAGGGAGGAAAGACGATGCTGGCCACGGGCGGTATTGCGGGCGGAGTGGCGAGCAGCGGAGGACAGCCCGACACAATGTATTTCAAGCAGGGCGCCAGCGATCCCGAGCGAGTGGCGGCGACCCGGAACCAGCCTGCCGAAGCCGATGTTCGGGCCCCCTCCAGCTCAGCGCCGGCGGTGGAACCCCCCTCGATTTCCGCGGGTATCGGGGCACCACCAACATCCTCAATGGTCTCGCCCGGTCAATCGGCTCCCGTGCCTTCAGAGGACCCCGGAGCCGGCAACACCGCGACGATCGTAGTGATCGGTCTGATTGTTGTCGGTGGATTTGTGGCCGCGCTTTTGTTGCTGTAGCGGAGTTCTCAGGTCGAAGGGTTCGCGGCGGCCTGGATCGCTGTGAACCCGAGAAGCCTAGGCATCTTCGCTTTCTGTCTCGGTGGTAAGGGATTCTTCGACGATGGTGGCGTCTTCGGAGACGATCTTCTCGATGAGAGCTTCGTCATCGTCCATTACGACAAGATCCTCCTCGACATGTTGGGCGTCAGCCTGGGTCGAGAGATTCTGAGTGGGGGGCGTATTGAGTTGTTGACCGGCCTTCCAGTCAGCGATGGATTGGCAAAGAACCTCGTAGGAAAGCATCGACGTCACAATAGCAGGCGATTGGCCAGGGCTACAACGTGGTGTGGGGGGCGATCAGCCAGCGCGCTCGTCGGGGACGATCGGGTAGTTGAATTCCAGCATCTCTCCGTCACGCACAATACGTAGATCCAGCGAGTCGGCGTTCTTGAGCGCTTCGAGGATGGTTGAAAACTGCTCGGGGCGTTCAAGCCGCGAACCATTGACGCTTAGAACGACATCTCCGACTTTGAGGTCGCAGTCAGCGCCGCATAGACCGGGGGTGCTTGGGAAGAGGCGGCCGATCGTCCATCCCTGAAATCGTCCTCTTGGGGTGAATGCGACGGGCGAAAGCTCGCGCAGCACATAGGCTGGTTGGTAGCCATGGGTCGCCTCTTCGATCTCGCTCCGATAGATTCCCCCCATCGCCGGGCGGGGGCGCCGGAGGCGTTTGTCCAAATCGGCTCCGTGAAGCGCAGGATCGATCGTTGGTGGATTGTGGCTCGCCTGGAGCGAGCCGTTGTCATGGTCGACGGAGGCCGGGGTCGAGGGAGCACTGGCACACGCGGTGGCCAGGAGCAGAACTGCCAACAGGCGAGTGCATCGAAACATCGGTCGAGCATCGGTCTGGCCGCCAATGATGGCAAGAAAGAGGCAAGTTCTGTTGGGCCGGCATCGGCAGGCACCGAGTCTAGCAGCCGGCGGCGATGCAGTGGCGCAACAAGGTCTCCGTCACTTGATCGATCGGAGGCGAGGCCTCGACGCTGATGATGCTTGCCAACGAGGGGTCTGTGGCCAATCGTTGAAACGCGATGGCGAGCTGTCGCTGGGTATCTGGCGCATCGTATCGTTCGTGGGGCTCACTCGTCCGCTCGCGCCGCAGTGCGACCCGGGCCATTGCTTGCGCCGGATCGAGGTCGAGCACGAAGGTAAGGTCTGGCCAATCCGCGCGAGTGTTGATCTGCCGAATCCAGCTCTCTGGGCATTCAAGAGATTGATAGGCGAGCGCCGAGACCACGTAGCGGTCGCAAACGACCAAGCGGCCGGCATCGAGAGCGGGACGGATCTCGCTCGATAGGTGCGCGAGCCGGTCCGCGGCAAAGAGGAGCGCGAGGGCATTGGCGTCGACGGGGGTCCGATCTTCCTGAGTGGCCAACAGATCGCGCGTTAGGCGGCCGATCGGGCCTTGCGACGGTTGTCGGGTCTCAAAAACATCGTGGCCGCGTTTCCGAAGTGCGGTGGCAAGTTGACGGGCTTGGGAGGTGGTTCCAGAGCCGTCGATTCCTTCGAGCACGATGAAGCGCGGGGACATGGGGGGAGGATATCAGGATCTCTCCGACTGCAGCCCGCAAAGCGAGAGAATCCGTGGTTCGATGGTGTTTGCGCGCAGTTTCTCACCTCGATTCAAGGACTCGGCCGTGTCACACTTCAGCGCGCGCGGGACCTGTTGTCGCGCACGCGCCGGAGCGCGATTTGTTTTGACAAAGAATGACGACCCAGCGGGGCAGACCCCGACTCCTACGATGACGCCGGGCGGAACGATAATCGCGGTGCCGCAGCCCGATGCCACCTCTGCCGCATCTCCTCCTTCAGCGCCGCCGGAGGAGGATGAAGCAGACATCAATCGTAGCGCTGAGCTTCAACATGGGGTTGGCCACACCGTCTACGAGTTCAAAGGTGTTCACGTCGATAGTGCCCAAGACGGCCACGGACACTCCACGTTTTATGCAGACACCGGACAGCTCCGAGCGATCGACGATGGTAAAGCTCCGGCGAGCAATCTTCGTGGCGGAGGCAACGGGACCATGGTTGCTGGGGCAATTGGCCTCATCGTCGCGGTCGGGCTTGTTAGCTTTTTTACGCTTGGTGCGGACGCGACCATCGAAGGGGCCGATTCCCAGCCGGCCGGGGCCGGCGCTAGCGAAACGGACCCCGTCGACCCTCTAAACGAGCAGGGTCTTGTGGTTCATCCGGCGGAGACGGAAGAGGCGCCGCCCTCGAGAGACGGTACAGGTACGCTCGCTGACGAATCGAGGGTTGCACCCGAATCAAAGCCCAAAGCCAAGCCAAAGCCCAAAGCCAAGCCAAAGCCCAAAGCCAAGCCAAAGCCCAAAGCCAAGCCAAAGCCCAAAGCCAAGCCAAAGCCCAAAGCCAAGCCAAAGAACCCAAAGCCAAAAAAACCTCCTCGGCCGCAACGGGGACCACGGCCGGGTTCGAGCGGATCTCTTCCGCCCCCCCCTGACTAGTGGGCCGATCGCGTCGTCCTAGACGACCGACGGTTTACGAAATTGTACGCCCAATACCCACAAACTCCCCAAAACGAGCAAGAGAAGGGGAATCCCACGATAGAGATTTTTGTCGGCAGCGTTTGTGATCGTCGGATCGTCGAGATCGAGGCTGGCGGCCTGCAACGCTGCGTGGATGGTCTGTGACTCGGGATTGAGGCGTATTGCGCTCTCCAGTAGCATCGCACGCCCTTGGCGTCCGACACCCGGCGCCTCGGCTTCGCGAAGGAGCGCTGCGGATCGCACTTCCTTGGCCCGCTCCGGGGAGGTCGAAGCGAGCAGCATCGCACTCTTGCGAAGGAGCTGAGCCGATCGAATTCGGTCTTTACGGGAGTCGGCTTGTGCCGCCGCCTGCTCAAAGAATCCGGCCAGCATCGCCGGATCATGCGGTGGCTCACCGGATGTCAACAACACGTCAAGCAGCTGCGCAGCTGCTTCCTTATCGGGCATGGACACGGCCTGGGCGATGAGTCCATCCCTCGCATTTCGACGATTATTGTCGAGGCGCCCGAGGTATGCGAGCACCAGTCGCTTTGGCTGAAATTCACATCGGGGATCCACGCTTCCGTCCGCGCGGTAGACTCTACATTCGTCCTCCAGCAGGTCTGCGTGATGCTCGGCGAGGAACGACCGAATCGATATCGATGCCATGGCTCTGTACGACAGATGTGCAGACGCGGTTTTTATGCCGCCACCGAGCGTCCTTAGTGTCTTGCGGCGTGTCTTTGGAATCGGGCCGGTAACATAGGCCATGAGAGAATCTCGTGCGGCCCGGCGGATGCTCGGCACCGCATCATCGAGTAGATCGATCAGAACAGGTGCGGCTTCGCCAGGACGGAGTTCCCCGTAGGCCGCAACGATCTCCGCACAAAGTTGTGGATCATCTCGGGTCGCCTGGATGGCTCGCTGAGGGTGCAGGCGATCGAGACGATCGAGGTTGTAGACGGCGTATTTCGCCCGCTTGACGGGGAGCGTATCGGCGTCTCGCTCCCGATGGCTCGGGACGAGCGAAGAGCGCAAGAGCATGGGGATCGCCGAGTTCCCGACCGTCTGAATTGTGCGTCCGACCTCATCCCTGAAGGTGCCTCGATGCAGATAGGCGACGTCGAGCAAAGTTTGAACCACCTCATCGCGGAGTGTCGGAGATTGGTGCCCAATTGCCCCCGCGGCCCTCAGCAGGGCGGTCTGCAGAATGAGATCTCGATAGACGTCGCGCAGTGCCCCAGAGACCCGAGTGCTAGGAAGCACCAGCAGGTCCTCGAACCAATCGTCTGAGACGCGTACCTTGTGTCCATGCTGCCGCTTCCAATGGAGTTTGAAGTGCCCGTAGCGATTCGGGACGTCTCCACCAATTACGGAGAGCAGGCGGCGATAGTCGCCTTTGGGATGCCTTCGGTCCGCCAAAAGCGCATTTCGGATGTGTGGCCAGGTTGATGGCCCGGCGCGAGCTAGGTTGCGAGCGGCGCCGTCGATATCCTCAAGTGAATCGGCTCGCACGCGTCGAATCAGCTCGGTTAAGGCAGCGAGGTCCTGCGGGGGGCGGGCGACCTCGCTGGTCAGGGGCAAGGACTCGACAATCGCGCTGGGGGTGGATTCGGTCTTGCCTATGTACGAGGCAGGCACGGGGTCGGAGAAGGCCCCATGGATCTCGACCTCAACCGACGGGATTTCGGTGCACGCACTCATTCCGAGCAACAACAGCGCAGACGTGAGGCAATAGCGCCTTGTTCGAACGTGCACACCCAGACGCTAGTCGCCGCGTGGGTGAACCCGAAATTTGTCGACTTTTTTGGGTCTAGTGCAGCCGGTGAGCGGGAACACGAGCGCCGACTTCAGGGACAAAGCGCAAAAAGCGCAACCCTACGCCCGAGAGTGCACGTGGGCTGTTGTCCTCTGCGCTCGTGTAGTTGAAATAGTAGTGGTTTTGTACGCGGGCCATGGCGCAGATGGCTGCGTCATCTTCCGGGGCCTGAAATCGGACGATGACCTTGGTCCGTAGAGGGAGGGGTTCGGCCATCTCCACGAAAATTCCTGTCGCCGAGATATTTCGAGCGACGTACCACTGGTCACCGAGATCCTCTGTAGAAATCAGTACGCGAAAAATCTTGTCGACTCGCGCATCGGTGCGGCGTTCCTGCGTCTGCATGGATGGATCTTCGCAGGTAGGCCAGTGAAATCAAATATCCTACATGTAGGATGTTTAGCTACATATATGTTCAGCGGTGCGCGTCTATCCCAAAAGTTGAAGAATCCCATAGAGCATCGCTATTTTCACGATGCCGAGGGTGATAGCGATGAAGGCGCAAAATGTCCCAAGGGCTCGGGGAAGCGGGCTGCCACCCTTGCGTGAGACAATTAAGGTGATGGTCGCTGTGGACGCTGCCGGCCACGCCGGCAGACCGAGGGGAAGAATACACGCGATGCCCCAGCCCAGCGCGGTGATACCGAGAAGCGCGGTAGGCGTCCCCCAGTCCCGGGATGTCCGAGTGTCAGATTCGCGGACGGGTTCTTCATGGTTGTCGGTACCCATATGAACTTCGACTGTATCAGCCGATCGCAGGATCTTCGCCGGCTCGCCGGAGACTTTCTTATCGTCTCTTTCGATCGATGTGCGAGGACGGTCCTGGCCAAGATGCGCCGTTTTTCACGAAATGAAATTCGATTCATTACATCGACATATGTTCACATCTTCATGATATTACAGCATAAATTTGTCCCATAATTTCTTGTGAGGGATCGACATTTGCATGTGCTTGTATCCCCCGCCCATTTCGCCAATAACCCTGCGATGTCGACTGTGGCCGACCCTTCAGCCAACCGACCGCTCGCTGCAGATTCTGCAGAGGGTGGTGTCGAGGGCGTTAGCGAGACGAACGCTGATTTTCGCTCTGGATTTGTCGCACTTTGCGGACGACCCAACGTTGGCAAATCAACGCTCTTGAACGCCCTCATGGGCCAACAATTGGCGGTGGCAACCCGCTTCCCCCAGACGACGCGCGAGCGGATGTTGGGGGTGTGGACCACAGATAAGTTTCAGGCGCTCTTGGTCGATACTCCCGGAATTCATCGGGCAAAATCCGCCCTGAACAAGTACATGGTCAAAGAAGCGTTGCGAGGCGCCCGCGATGTCGACCTCGTATTGTTTCTTGCCGACCTGCCGCGGCTTCGCTCGATCGAAGCCGCCCGTGAGTGGACTCCCGGCCCAGGCGTCCTTGACGCTCTCGAGCAGTTACGTAGTGCCGGAGATCCGAAGATCGTTCTAATCTTGACCAAGAGCGACCAAATCACGCACTCGGACATTCTCTTGCCGATCTTGGACCGATGGCGGCAGATACACGATTTCGCTGCGATGTTGCCTGTCTCAGCTCTAGAGGGGAAGACACGCGGACTTGAGGCGCTCGAACGGACGGTCGCTGAGCTCTTGCCGAAGGGTCCCCACTACTACGACAAAGATCAGCTGAGCGACCGCGACACTCGTTGGCACGTGGCTGAAGCCATTCGAGGTGAGCTTTTTGCGCATCTCGGTGATGAACTTCCCTACAGCTGCGCCGTGTGCATCGCCAGCTACAAGGAGACCGCCACCAAAGACACGATTCGGGCCTCGATTCATGTCGAGCGTGATAGCCAAAAGGGTATGGTCATCGGCAGGGCAGGCAAGAAGATCAAGAGTATCTCCACCGCATCTCGCGCGAAAGCCGAAGCCCTGGTTGGGCGCCCTTGTGACCTGTTCTTGGACGTGCGAGTCACGCGAAATTGGACAAAAGATCCGAAGAAGCTCGAAGCCTTCGGTTATGTTGAGGATCGAACGTGAACGAAACACAAGAACCATCGTCAGGCCCCGAGTCCTCTCCTGTTGGGGAGCCTGAGCCCCTTGTGGCCATCGTTGGCCGCCCCAACGTCGGTAAATCGACTTTGTTTAATCGACTTGTGGGTGCTCGGCAGGCGATTGTCGAAGATCGCCCCGGAGTGACACGAGATCGTCTTTACGGGGCTGTGAACTGGCTCGGAGAGAGTTTTTTGGTGGTCGACACCGGCGGCCTCGACCCAAGCTTGGACGATGGCCTGCCCGCCCACATTCGTGCCCAGGCGAATGTAGCGATAGACGAGGCTGACCTGATTCTCTTCGTGACGGACGCCACCGAGGGCCCGGTCTCCGTCGATCTGGAGATCGCGGATATTCTTCGTCGCAGCGGAAAACCCGTGTTGCTGGTCGCCAACAAGGCGGACAGCCCAAAACGAGAGATCGCAGCCCATGCGCTGCATGAAATCGGTATGGCTGAGGTCTTGCCGGTTTCGGCGGCCCATGGTCGAGGTATGGGCGATCTGTGTGATGCGATCTTGGCAGCTTTGCCGCGAACTTCACCAGACGAGCTCCAAGCAATTCCACCTGGCACTCGCTTGGCCTTCATCGGCCGACCGAACGCTGGAAAGTCCACACTGATCAACACCCTTCTGCGCGAGCCGCGGGTGATTGTTGACGAGATGCCGGGGACCACCCGCGACCCTATCTACTTGCCGTTCAGGTACCGCGAGCAGGACCTGGTGCTCACCGATACGGCTGGGCTCCGGCGTCGCAAACAAATTGCCCGGGCGATGGAGAAGCTGGCGGCGATCAAGTCGATTCGCACAATGGAGCGTACACAGGTCGTGGTTCTCGTGATCGATGCCACCGAGGGCATCACCGATCAGGATCAACGGCTCGCGCGTATGAGTTTCGAGCGTGGGAAGGGCGTGGTCGTAGTTCTCAACAAATGGGATTTGATCCATCGGGACGCGAAATTGGCCAAGGAGCGTATGGAGGCTACGCAGGAGACCCTCGCGTTCTTGGCCAATCCGCATATCATCAAGACCTCGGTGGTCGGGGAGGGGCGCGACGAGGGGCGCGGGAAGGGCCAGAACCTCGACAAGCTGCTCGACGCATGCCTCGCTACATCTCGGGCGCTCACGAAGCGTGTGCCCACGTCCGCCCTGAACGAGGAGCTGGCGCGCAGCGTCGCCGCACATAGCCCCCCAACCTTCAAAAATTCCAACGTTCGGCTGTACTTTGCCACGCAGGCCGAGACGGAGCCGCCGTTGATCGTGATCTCGGCCAACAAGGGTCGGTGTCTGAGCGTCGCCTACGAGCGCTACCTCTTGCGGCGCTTTCGCGCCCGCTGGAACCTACGCGGAGTCCCGATTCGAATCGTGGTACGTGGCCGCGGCAAGGGCAATGAGGAGCGTGCACGCGAGAATCGAAGCGCTCGGGCGGCCCAGGGACGCGGGGGAAGTGGCCAGCGCAACGTGAGCGGTCGCGCGCGTGGTTCCTGATCGGATCCATATTTGGCGCGAATGGGAGGGGACGGGATCCTCGGAGAGAGCCTCCATGGGGTCGAAGGTGCCGGCTCAATGGTTGGCAATCACAGGGTCCATCGCCAACTTAGTTGGCGGCCTACGCTTCCCAAACCCCTTTACTTTGGCCGAATTCATGTGAGATGGTCTTGGCCTCAACTTTGCTTGAGACAAGGGGCGGCCCCCCGGTGAGGGCGGCCCGAAGGAGACCCGAACAATGTCGCGCACCTCGCTCATCCCCCGTCTTGCCCTCTTCGCTGGCGTCGCTGTCGCCCTGCCAGCCTGCCTCAACCATCCCCTTAAGCCCGTGGAGCTCGAAAAGGCGCAGGAGGACAAGCAGACGGTTGATCTGCAGGTCAACAAAGACGTCGACATCTTGTTTGTCATCGACAACTCAGGCTCGATGGGCGAGGAGCAGGCAAAACTCAGCGCAAACTTTGAGAAGTTCATCGGTGTGCTTGAGAAAAAAGACGTGGATGCAAACTATCGGATTGGCGTGACCACGACGGACGTGGGCAACAAATGGTGCGGTGGAACGCCGGATGCGGGAAAGCTCAAGCTGAGTTCATGTTTGGGTCGACTGGGCGATTTTGTGTTCGAGAACACAGATGTTGCTGCGGAGGCTTGCTCAGATATTTGCAATACGGATGTCGTAGCGACCTTGCCGACCGCCACTCACGTCTCGAATGGTGCGGAGGAGTCGCGGCCATGGCTTGAGAGAATCGATGGGGCAAAAAACATTGCGGACGACATCAGCATGGTGCAGGCCTTTCAATGTGTCGGCCCGCAGGGAATCAGCGGTTGTGGTTTCGAGTACCATCTCGAGTCGCAATATTTGGCTCTGGCGCGCGCGGCGACCTCCGATGAAAAATCCTATGGTTTTGTTCGTCCGAATGCGATCTTGGCAATTGTCCATGTGACGGACGAAGTCGATTGCTCAAACAACAACAAGTGGTCGAGCATCTTTGACGCGACGTCGAAGGGGGGAAACCAGGTGTTTTGGTCCAATCAGACACTGACCTACCCGACAAGTGCGACATGTTGGAACGCGGGCGTCGAGTGTAGCGGAGATGGTGATTTCTACGACGATTGTGTTGCTACCGACAAAGATGTCGAGGGCAATGTTACGGCTTCTTCTGACAAAGCGGTGCTTCATCCGCTCGCGCGTTACATTGACCAGGTACAAGGCCTTCAGACCAGCAAGCAGGCCTTGAATGCGAGCCAGGAGGTCATTGTAGGTCTAATTGGTGGGGTTCTAGACGATGGTGATGTCGTCTACCCCTCGAGTTTTCCACTTGTACCAAAATTTCTTGAGCTGTTTGGCACAGGACCTGGTTGCTCGAGCGGCAGCGGAGAGTCGCTCCAGACCGCCGTACCGCCGGTTCGTCTCCGTGAGTTCACAGAGGCCTTTGGTGGCGCAATGTTCTCGGTTTGCAACGATGACTACTCAGAGGCACTGGAGGCGGTCGCGGATAAGATCAAAGATCAAATTCATCCCGCATGTTACACGGAGTGTGTTGAAGATACCGATCCGGCTACGGCTGATGTTGTTGATCCTGAGTGTAGTGTGACCCAGACCTTGCCTGGAGCAGAGCAATCCGACTCCATCCCTCAGTGTGCTCGCGATGCCGATGGGAGCTATAGCTGGGCGGATGACAACTTTGTGCAGCCGGATGACGCCAGCAATGTGTGCTTTTCGATGCTTATCGATGCGGATGGTAACGCCACACCCAACGATGAGAATGATGATATGAGTGTTGATTGTGTGGAGGCCGGCAACAATCTAGAGTTCAAGATTACTCGGCGCCCCGGTTTTGCTGCCGACGGTGGCACACAAATTTCTGCGAAGTGCAGCCTCTCGCCGAACACAGAACTCGACTGCGGAAGCTGAGGGTTCTTCGTCGAGTCCTGCCATCGAGGTGGGCCTGAGGCGCAATGTTCCGTCATCGAAAGGGGTCCTGAGAGGGGCCCTCTTTTGTAGAATGATTTTCCTTCGCAGCTAGAACCGCAGTCCTAGCCGGAGCGCTGCGGTGAGGTAGACCGGAAATTCGGTGGGCGCACTAAGCAGTGCGTGATAGCGGACATGGGCGCCAATGGCCCAGTGGTCGTGGAGGAGCACGTCGAGACCCACGCCCGCATGGACCTCGGGGAGCGCTGCGGGCTCGCATCGGTCGGTCGCGCCACAGATCAATCCGAGATCACAGCGATCGGCAGCTCCGCAATTTTGACCGCGTTGGCCTCTCGCTACACCCGCCGGTTGCGCGATGGCTAGCAAACCTGCCCCAAGGTCGAGCAGAGGTAGAATTTTGCCCAAATCCAGCGCATAGGCGAAGCCGAAGCCGAGATGCGATACACGAATTTTTCCGCCCGGGGCCTTCAAGGCAAGCTTTTGATCGTCTTCGTTCCAGCTCGATCGGGCATAGACAGGGTGGACTGTTTGGCTGACGATCAGTCGTGCCCATAACCAATGGACAAGACGAAGATCGACCTCGACGGCAATACCGCCGCCGCGTGTGGGCCCCGACGGGCGGCCGGAAAAAGGGGCGGATCCCGCAGGAATCCTACGAAAGTCCCCGTAGAGCGGCTCCACGGAGAGCTGCACCCGGCGCAGAGTGGAGTCCCTGGGCGTGACGGGGGGCACGATCCTCGCGGTCGTACCGAGTTGGCCGTTGGGGGCTGGCATGAAGGGACCCTCATTGGGGTCTGAGGGAGGAGGCTCCGTGGGGCGAGGGCCGTCACCGTCGCTGCTGGCCTTGATGGCGCTCAGGACAACGCCGTAAGGGGCCGCCAGGAGCTCCAAGGCAATCGCGGCGACAAGGGCGGTGATTGGGGGCACTCGTACTGTATAGCGCGCGGAGTGTCCCGAGGGCGACTCTCGAAGACCTCGCGTCGATCTCAATCTAGCGGTCGAGAACGACCGTTGCGGGTCACGGGTAGACAGCAGGACAAGGCTCCGGTAATCCGGTCAGCCGTGAGCGACGAGTCCGAACAGCCTGAAGAGGGGATTGCCACAGGGGCGGAGGATGAACGTATCGAGCTTCCGACCTGGAACCGAAGCCGCCGAAAGCGGAAAGCAAACGTCAAGGCGGAGAGGGCCGAAGACGGCTTTCAACGCGGCATAAAAAAGGCCGGGCGCAGTGCATTGAGCCGGCCGCAGCAGTCCCTGCTCGCAATCGTGTTGGCGTTGGGGGCGATTGCCGTCGGGACGTATCTTCTTGAACGTGATGATGAAGGATCGGTCGCGGGTACACGGGCGCTAGCGACAGCTGCGGCGGTCGAGTCTCGCGGAACGGTCGACGCTCAGCGTTTCGCAAAAATTCAAGAAGATGCTCTGCACCGGGATCCGGCGAGCCCCGTGTACGAGTCCGAAGCCGGGCGCAAAGATGCGCTCGAAAAGGCGATATTGGACTCAAAGGACCTGCCAAATGCCCAGATTGCCCTGTTGGCGGAGCTGCTTGAGGGCACCCAAGCCATGCGCAACGGCGACGCCGAGGCGGCCACCACCCACTACAATAGTTTCTTGGCGGGCGCGGCCACAGACCACCCGATGCGGTTTGTCGCGCAAGAGGGCCGCGCTTTTGCGCTGGAGGCCGTGGGCGATATCGAAGGAGCACTCGCGGTATTTGCGGAAATCGCCCCCAAAACGGGCGATTTTTACCGCGACATGTGCTTGTGGCAACAAGGGCGACTGCTTGAAGCGCTCGATCGTAAGGACGATGCCTCGGCGATCTACCAGACGTACATGCAGGAGTACCCCGATGCTGGGTCGCTCGAGCATGGGAAAGTTCGTGACCGGCTGACGGAGCTCGATCCGACAGCGATCGCGGGCGCAAATTCAGGCGGGTCGGCGAGCATTGTCGGGCAAGGAGCATGAGACGGGGCCATGGTGGTTCTCGGGTATCGACCCAAGGTCGATCTTTCTTCGCGCTTGTTGCCCTGGTGACGACGCTGAGCACCGTCGGGTGCGGTCCGAAAGAACGTATCGATCTGCTCTACCCACACAGTGGCGATGGCGCTCGCGCCCTCTTTCAAGTTGCATTTTCGACCGAGGTGACGGCCCAAGAAAATTTCGTGCTTCGGCCGGACGAGTACGGAGGTGTCTGTGTGGACAACAGGCGAAATACAATCTACGTCGGGAGTCGTGACGGAAGGTTGCTCGCGCTGGACCAAGACGATGGCCAGGAGCGCTGGAGTCTGGACGTCGGCGGAGCGGTATCGAGCACCCCTTGGCTCGGTGCCGACGGCAAGCTGCTCGTTGGGACTGACGATGGGGCCTTATTGCGGATCGATCCCGAGACCCGCGAGATACTCTGGCGTTACGCCACGCGGGGTACCGTACGCCGCGATCCCATCGTTCATCGGGGGATCGTCTACTTCGTGAACTCGCGCGACGAAGTGCGAGCGGTGGATATGCGCAGCGGGGAGCATATTTGGCAACATAGCCGTGAGTTCCAGCGCGACTTTACCGTCTACGGAAAGGCTGGACTCGCCTTCGTCGCCAATGATGAGGCTCCACAGGCCGGGGGCCGGGCCGGCGACCGATCCGCCGAACAAGAACACGCACAGGTTGGAGTGCTTTATGGTGGCTTCGACGATGGAAGAGTTGTGGCGATAGGTGCAACCACGGGAAGCGCACTCTGGATCACGAACTTGGCGCCCCCAGGGGATGATGAATTTGTGGACGTCGACTCCACACCACTGGTCGATCTTAAACACCAACAGCTGATTGTTTCGTCCCAAGCGACTGGAGTTCATGCTCTAGCGCTCGAAGACGGCGCAAAGATATGGTCGTATCCGGTCCGTGGGGCAGGAAGTGTGGTCAAGGCGCCAGGAGACCTCTACATTTTCACGTCGGCAATGGAAGGCATTTTTGCCGTGGATGGAGCAGGGGAGTTGCGTTGGCATGAGAAGTTCTCCGCCGGTACACCATCGACGCCGCTGGTCGTGCATGACACCACCGTTTATGTCACGCATTCGGAGGTGGGCCTGTTGGCCTATGACGCCCAAAGCGGCGAGTTTCTCGCCGGGATTGAGACAGGGAGCGGCATGTCGAGCGTTCCTGTGTGGGACCCGATTACGGACCGGATCTACGCGACTTCCAACCGTGGCATGCTCTTCGCGCTGCAGTTGCGATCATCGCTATCCCCTGGCAGTTAGGCGCCCTGATGCCCGATCAGGGCGAGTCGTTTCGGAGGGTGTCGAGATCGGGACTGAGAGTGACCCGAATTGGTCGATGATTTTCAAGTTGAATCGTCGCTATCCCCGCTTCGACACTTAGGGTTGCACGGGGATAGGCTCCGTTGAGAAGCGGAACTTCGATAGTCTTGCGGTGTAGCTGATTGTCGCTAGCTCTGAAGACAAGTAAAAACACCGCCCGACCGCTCTCAGTGTCATCGATGGTGTGGCTTGCGATCAGCTGCGCTCGCGGGAGAGGAGCCGCGCCGCGTTGCCAGGCATCCAAACGCGCGACCTGATGGTTGGGGAGGTAGCCCGCGGTAAATCGATTTCCTACACGGGAGACGACCTGCGCCCAGCGAAGACATTGCGGCGGACGATCTCGTCGATTTCCTCTCTGTTCTTCACATCGGTCCAGTGTGCTGAGGACGAAGAGGCTTCCGACACGCTGAACGATCGAATGGCGATGCGATACGGTGGGGGGGCGAGCGTTCGGTGCCGCAAACAGTGGGGCTGAAGAGGGGAGAAGAGCCGCTGTCGACCATGGCAAAGCCGGTGGGAGGATGTTTTTCGGATCGGTCGGCCAATGAATCGCTCGGATTGAGCCCTGAGACGTCGCGCCTGTTACGATAATGCTGGTTACAAAGACTCTTTGATCCGTCAGCAAGCTAGCGCTGGGAATCGGTGCCACATATTCACGGATCATTTGGTCCGCCTGCGGGTCTTCACCAAATCCGGGGCCCGCACCGACAAAAAGCGCGAGCGATACCCACGCGAGTGCGCTGTGGATATCCGACGTCTGCCCGACAAATTTTCCTGGGGGGAGATGCCCCTCCTTCGGTCTCATCGATGAGATGTTTGCCAACGACGCGAGCTTGGTTGCAGCCGCAATTTGAGATCCGCGCGGCCCTTGAAGGTCCGCGCTTAGCCAATAGCCCGCCCTATCTGACTCGGTAGACAACGCTCCAGTCTGCCCGCTAGCGAGAGCAACAACAATGACAGCGCGTACCCAACCGCCTTCTCGCGTGCGCGGACGCGAGAAGGATCGGACGATTGGTTGAGAACCGAGGGGGCAGCTGTGCATCTTCAAGCGACCTCTCCGGTTCGTCGCCGATCAGCGAGAGGACTCGAGGACCGCGATCATCGCCCCGACGGGATCTTGCAGCACGGCCAGTCGACCGACATCAGGGATGTCCAAAGAGTCTTGGATGACCATCGCTCCTAGCTCAACACCGCGGGCGACGATCGCATCACAGTCCGTGACCTCAACATAGGGCTGCCAGAGGTTCGGCATCTCCTCCATCGGTTTGGCCATGAGACCTGCGCGAGGGGTCGTCTCTCCCGTCTTTAGCAAGTAGTAAGTCCCCATATCCCCCATGTCGACCGCTTGGTGGTCGAGACTGAAGGTGGAGGTGTAGTACTCAAGGGCGGACTCGACGTCGCCGGTCAGCAGCTCGTTCCACGTCCAGTCTCCGTGTCTCGCAGGGGAGTCAGGAAGGTCTCCCATCGAGGCTCGGAAGAGATAGAGGTGTGCACCCTGCGGGTCCGTCACCCGTGCCATTCGACCAATCCCCGGGATATCGACTGCAGGAACAATTTCGCTTCCACCGGCCTCGATCGTCGCCTCAACGGCGGCATCGACATCGTCGACGGAGAGGTAGGCGACCCAGTGACTGGGGGTATCTCCGTGGGTTTGGACGGCTCCACCATGTTGTCGGCCATCGTTCTCAAACATCTGGTAGGTGCCGTTTTCTCCCATCGGCATGGGGCTAGCGACGCAGGTCCAGCCGAACAGCTCCGCATAGAACTCAAGTGCGGACTCGACGTTTGTCGCGTGCAGCTCATACCAGACGAATTTTCCGGGGATATGGGTGGCACAGCCTTCGTCTTCGCTTTGCCCCATGCCTTCCGATGCGTTCTCGTTCTCGTTCTCGTTCTCGTTCTCGTTCTCGTTCTCGTTCTCGTTCTCGTTCTCGTTCTCGTTCTCGTTCTCGTTCAACGCCAGGGTTAGGTCTATCTCCCCTTTCCTTGGAGATTTTTGGGCAGCCTTTTTCTTAGCAGCCTTCTTCGGAGATTTTTGGGCGGCCTTTTTCTTAGCGGTCTTCTTCGGAGATTTTTTAGCGGCCTTTTTCTTAGCGGTCTTCTTCGGAGATTTTTTAGCGGCCTTTTTCTTAGCGGTCTTCTTCGGAGATTTTTTAGCGGCCTTTTTCTTAGCGGTCTTCTTCGGAGATTTTTTAGCAGCCTTTTTCTTAGCGGTCTTCTTCGGAGATTTTTTAGCAGCCTTTTTCTTAGCGGTCTTCTTCGGAGATTTTTTGGCAGCCTTTTTCTTAGCGGTCTTCTTCGGAGATTTTTTAGCGGCCTTTTTCTTAGCGGTCTTCTTCGGAGATTTTTTAGCGGCCTTTTTCTTAGCGGTCTTCTTCGGAGATTTTTTAGCGGCCTTTTTCTTAGCGGTCTTCTTCGGAGACTTTTTGGCAGCCTTTTTTCGGGGAGACGATGGGGTCCGGGCGGTGGAGCGGGAAGCGGATTTCTTGGCCATGCGTGTAAGTCCTTACGAGCGCCCACAGTGTACGGGCTTCCTGGCCGACGTTGCACAGAAATGATGGGTCACATTTGTTCGTCTTAGTCTGCGTGTGGAAGATGTCCTCTTGCCTCGCGTTTTTTAGGAGGGCTGGAGGACTGCGGGACAGTTCGGTTGCCGTCCAGAATCGCCTCCCCGACCCCGGCGCATCACGTGGGGAAGCCGTGGTGTTGGTTGCTTTGTGGGCTAAACTTGCCGCGGTCCCGCGCCGACCGGCCTGTTCCGTGGCTAGCGCTCATTCCAACCGGACCTGTGAACGTTGATCGCAAGATCGGACAAAGAGCCGTCCATCCGTCCGTTTGGCCTCTGCAGGTCCGGGTCAAGGTATTGCACCCCCCGCTGGCGTCCCCCTCAGTGGAGAAGATCTTTCGCGCCTCATCGAGTTCCCCGCGTCAGCCTTTACAGCGAGACCTTGGCCTGGATACTGTTCCCCCCCCGGGCGACCGGCGATCGCTGCAGCGGTCCCGCGGTGGCTCCGAAAGAGAACGCTCAGGATGAAAACGCGAATCACCATGGCAAAGAAATCCCTTCTCGTTCGCGCAGGTATATTTGTGTGCCTCGGATCAATGGCAACCGGCTGTGATTCCGGCGAATTGTCGGCCTCAGAGGCGTTGAAGACCAATGCGGACAGGAAATTCGCCGAGACCTATAAGCCGCCGCCCAAGAAACCGATTCCGGACAGTGTACTCGCTCCGCCCTCGGAAGCTGAGTTTAAGGCATGGGACCGTGTCGATCCCGCGGGCGAAAAGCACCTCTATAAGTGGGATAAGAAAAATGCCGCCAAGATGCAGAACTACTGGAAGCAGCTGATCTGCTATCGGGACAAGATTAAGGGCGAGGGGACGAAGGCCATGACTGCGGAGCCCATGACACCCGAGGCTGAATACTGGGACCAGTTCAAGTCGGCGTTCATTCCGTTTGTAAATCGTTGGCAACAACGCCTACAGGCGAACGAGCCTAGGATCATGGAAAAATCCAAGGTCATGGGGAGCATCTTTGAGGTGCACGAGTTGATCATCAACGGGTATCCCAAGGCCTTTAACAACAAAGACAAGGTCGCGCTTCAGAAGACTGAGGCCCAATATTTGCTCGCTACCGACAAAGTCATGAAATATTGGGGTCGGGTTGGGGCTTCGTTCCCGGACATGGATCTGGATAATCCAAAGAAGCAGGCAAAATGGGAGAAATTCTGTGTTGACGCAATGAAAGAACCCAAAAAGGGTCCCAAAAAGGTCCGCAAGAAGACCTCGATTTGATGTCCGATGACCGTCGAGGGGCACAGCAAGCATGGATCTCTTTGTGAACGCGCTTGAGGCTTCGACCACCGTAGATTCAACTGCCACGGTGGACCCGGCGAAGGAGCAAGGCGCACAGCGCGTGGCGCAACAGGTCGCTGACGATCTCATGTCGCCGTACTGTCCTGGGCGCTCAATCTCGAGTTGCTCGAGCGGCGCTGCGAGGATCCTTGAGACCGAAATTTTGCAAGAAGCGCGGGGTGGCAAAACACGGGATGAGATCGAGCAGATGCTGGTCGCGCGTTTTGGCGAAGACAGGGTAGGTTCGTCGTACAGCGCCGGGGTCGTTGCGGTAGCATTGACCGTATCGTTGGTCGCCGTCGCGGTGGTGATCCGTGCAGCCCAAAAATGGCAGCGGAGAACCAATCGATCAGCGAAGCCCACCGGTGCCGAATTGGATCGGGGGCCGAGCCAGAATGAGATCGATAGGCTCGAAGATGCGTTGGACGACTTCGACGAGTTCTAAGGGGTTCATTCAGCGTGCTGGGTGACACGCAGGGCAGCGCTGTGGACGCGTTTGAAATTTGTTCGTTGAGTCGTTGGATTCCGCCGTTGCCGCGCGTTCGCTCTCGCGGTAAGCGGGGGCCGTGCTGACGATAGTGGTCCATGAAAAGGGCGGGAAGACCCAGCGTGTTACTTTTGGTTCCGACCAATTTACGGTCGGGCGCGAGGACGACAACGATCTCATCCTCGACCGAGTGAACGTGTCAAAGCAGCATGTTCGCCTGCGGAGGGTCCAAGGCGCTATCGAGTTGATCGATCTCGGTAGCACCAACGGGACCTATGTCAACGGACGCAAGGTTGAGTCGGTTCGTGCGATTCGTCGATCCGACCGTATCTACGTGGGCGACTATATATTGATGCTAGAGGGTGACGACGCACGAATTGCACCGCTAGAGCGGGCTGAGTTTCATGGGATCAGCACCGACGGCCAGATGCAAAAAGTACAAGTTGCAATCCCAGCACGCCCGACGGGTCCCCAAACCGATTTGGGGATCGAAGAGGATGATTCTCTCGTGACTTCAGCGAGCCGAGTCGCTGCGCCCGGCCTTGAGAGCGCTTACCTTGACGAGATCGCCGACCGAATCCTTCAAACGGTGCTAGTCAATGTTTCGAGCTTAAACCCGCTATCGTCGACGGTTGCGACCGACGCGGATCGGGAGAAAGCGAGTCGACTCGTCGAGACTCTGCTCGACGACATGCGAGAGGCCGGCGAGATGGAAAAGGGCGTCGATGACGAACCCCTGAAAACCCGAGTCTTACGGGAGTTGCTTGACCTTGGCCCACTACAGCGAATTATGCGCGACGATGAGGTGCGGGAGGTCCAAGTCGTGGGCGGTGGGCCGATCAAGGTCGTGAACGAAGCGCAGAGTGAGGCGGAGCTCATCGAAGATCGCTTTTGTGGCGACCGTGCGCTCATTCTGGCCATTCAGCGAATGGCCGCAAAGGGTGGCTTTTTGCGCGAAGGTGCCCAGATCGTCGAGGGTAAGGTCTCCGATGGTTTTTACATGTACGCACTGCTGCCGCCGACGCAAGTCCGGACCCCCGTACTGAGTCTCCGAAGAACTCGAACCGATGCAAACACCCTGGCAGCGCTTGTTCAAGAGGGTGTCCTGAGCAACGATATTCGAGAGCTGATTTCCGCGGCAGTACGCGGGAACCGTCGAATCTTGATTTGTGCTTCGGGCGGAGTAAATCTAGACAGATTCATGGGGGCCGTCGCTGGAGAGGTTCCCGACAACAAGCGTGTCGCGTGTATATCGGACACCGGTCGACTCGGCGCATCACGAACATCATGGGTGCAGGTGCGCAGAATCTCGGATCCTGCCGATACAGTGGGCTTGTCCGACTCTCTTGGCCTGCTCTTGCGTGGCGGACTGGACTTGCTCATTTCGCAGCGTTGTCGGCATGAAGATGCTGCGGCAGTGATCGATGCGGTTTCGGGGGCCGCATCGGGAGCTATCGTATCGGTCTGGGGAATCGATTCAGCGCACGCATTGTCAAGGCTCGCGGCGCTAAGCACCGTTGCGAGTGGCGCGATTCAGGCGCTCACTGTATCGCTGGCTCGATCCGTGGATCTTCTTGTTCGCCTGAGCGTCGGCGTCAATGGCGAGGCGATGCAGGTGGTCGAGGTTGTCGAACCCCAGGTTAGCGAGAATGACGCGATCACACATGTGTCTCTGTTTCGCTCTGTGAAAGGCACCGAGGGCGTCACAGATTTTTTACCCACCGGAACCGTCCCCGGATTTTTCGAAGAACTTGAAGGCCGCGGGATCACCGTAACCCGCAAGGTGTTCGAGCCGTGACCGCGCCCATCATCCGAGGGTAGTGTACGTCGTCGAATCATTGGGAGCCGTGATCGCTCTTGAAAGAGAGAGTCAATCTGGTGCAGAACGGGGCCTGTGGCTGGATCGATTTCTCGAGAAATAGAACTCGCGCTCGATCACTTGGAAGATCGTTTCATGGATGCGCCAGACGGTCTGCACTCGCTTGGCGAGCCAGGTGATCCGGTCGCGGTCGTATCGCTTCTGTCGGGGGATCAACTTGACTCGTCCGCGCTGTGGTTGCGCTGGAATGGGCTCGAGATAGCGAGTGGGCACGCGGTCATTTTTTGTATTGATGAAATTCCGGGTCGTACCGAGAGCGCGATCGAGGATGAACGCCTCGTCGAGGGCTGCAAGGATCTCGTCGTTGGCACCTACGGGAATGATCTTCTCGTGATTGCCGGCGATCCGTGGGAGGAGGGGGCCGATATCTTGTTGGTGGAGGAGGATGGTCAGCGGAACCCGTTCGCGTCCAACTCCGCCAAATTGGTAGCGATTTTACTCGGCGATTTCACAGTGCTGTGTGACGAGGAGGGTGAATATCGAGAGGGGATCTTTGGCGAGGATGGCGAACTCACCCCAGAAGCTGATCGTCGCCTGCAGCGAAGACGCCTTGATCACGATCAAGATGGACCGTACGCGCGGTTTCTTCTTGCTCAAAACCTTCGTCGATCGGGGGAGGCCCGGGCTGCCCGGCGGGAGCTTGAGCTGATGTTGAGGCGCGCGCCCAATTACCTATGGGCCCATTTCGAGTTGGGGCGCGCGTGTTTGTCGTTGGATGAGCGGCGTCGTGCCGTCTCGGCCTTTGCGGAGGCTGCTCGGCTTTGTGAAGCCGCCGCTGATCGGGATTCATTGGCCGGTCTTCAGGCATTCGCGCTTGCCTGGCAGGCTTCTGCAGCCACCGCCGAGCAACGCCCAGATCTGAGCGCAAAGATTCGCGCGATCTATCCGGGTTTTGCCCTGGCACAGGAACATGGTGCGCGCTCTGCTCTTGAGGCTGGGGATGAAGAGACCGCGCGGGAACGAATCGGACTCGGTCTCATCGCCGAAGTCGGCCACCTGGGGCTTCTTGGCCTACGAGGCCGGCTGAGTTGCGATACGAGCGGAGGATAGAGGTGCTGCCGTCTTCGAGCCCTCGGTAGAAGCGTAAGCACCCTACGGACCGCCTCCACCTACTTGGTCAAAACCTGATGCAGACTCGGTCCAATGTCGATGGCACTACGCCTCCTGGCCGGGCTCGTCGGTCAGCGTAAGCAGCCCGCGGTCGTGGGC